>ENA-OOXA01000180-OOXA01000180.1-human-gut-metagenome-genome-assembly--contig:-NODE-180-length-52964-cov-3.553762_pt1 | contig 52964 bp, 51 predicted proteins | sample MGYA00241581_ERZ501331 | MGnify/ENA primary metagenome ERZ501331 (study PRJEB25962, sample SAMEA2042982) | human gut metagenome | biome: human gut; feature: human-associated habitat; material: faeces...
CCCGGAAATACGCCATTTTCCGGGCTTTTTCTATGCCTGAAATCGCCTGATTCCGATGGTGAAATTTGAGGAAATTTGACTTCAAATTAGCCCATTTTGATGGGTTTACCATGGGTTTACGGCCTATTTTTGAGTCTAATGGGTGGGAAAATGGGTTTACAGAAGGCCATTTTGGAGGGGAAATTAGCCCCATATCCTTGACAGATTTTCGGCAAAAATCCGGCTGAAACGGAATGAAAAACAGTGTCAGGTTCGTTTGGCGAGTTCTGACGAATTCTGCAAAAATTTAATATCAGGTATCCTGTTACATAGAGCCTTGGCTCATTCTTTGAAAACGAGAATGGGTCGAGGCTCTATTTTTTTCGCCCGAAATCCGGCGAGACAAATTTGAGTAGGAGGTAACAGGTATGACGGATTTCAATCAGAAGACCCATGACACCGATGTGGGCAGTCATGGCGGACAGTCGAGGCAGATGATGGAGGTGTTCGAGAACCAGGAGTTTGGTTCGATCCGCGTGTTGCAGGAGGCAGGCAAGACCTTCTTCTGTGCAAGTGATGTGGCGAAAGCGTTGGGGTATGTGAATCCCTACGCCGCAGTGAAACGCCATTGCAGAGACCCCCTAACGAAACGCGAGGGGGTCGTTCAGAAGGTGAATCAGTATGGGAATGCTGGAGAGCAGGTCGTTGAAATCTCCTTTATCACGGAAGGCGATGTTTACCGGCTGATCGTTCACAGCAAACTGCCATCGGCAGAACGATTTGAACATTGGGTGTTTGATGAAGTTCTCCCGTCCATCCGAAAGCATGGTGTGTATATGAGCGATTCCATTTTGGATCAGGTGATTCAGCACCCGGAGGTCATCTACCCCCTGGCGCAGGAGCTTGTAGCCGAGAGGGAGCAGCTTGAGGGTATCCGCAAACAGCTGGATGCGGCACAGCCCAAGGCAGACTACTTTGATACCTTTGTGAATTCGGAGGACTGCACTTGCATCCGGAATTTCTGTAAGGAAATCGGAATCCCAGAGAAGACGGCAGTAGCTCTCTTACTGGATCACCGCTATCTGTACCGCAGTCCAAGCGGCTGGCTGATGCCTTTTGCAGATAAATCTGCAAGGGGCTATTTTATTGTCCGGGATTGCTACGGCAGAAGCGGAAAACTGGTGCAGCAGACGAGAGTGACCTGCAAGGGAAAGAATCATCTCTTCAAGTTGTTTAAGAAATGGGGTGTGATCGAATGACGCTTTTTACAGAGGGACGCCTTCAGGCGTTTGAACGCATGATGCAGGATACCGGCAAATACCATCGCCGGGAGGACAGCGAAGATCGTCCGCGCAAATGTCCGAAGAAAAAAACGGAGCCTGCGAAAAAGGATGGTGAGCACCATGCCGGTATTCAGGGTTGAGAAGAACAGCAATTACACAACGATGTGCAATTACCACCTGCGGGATCAGGGTCTCAGCCTGAAAGGAAAAGGACTTCTCTCTATGCTGCTTAGTTTACCGGACACATGGAACTATTCGGTACGGGGATTATCTTCGATTACACCGGATGGCGTAGATGGGGTGCTTACAGCTCTGAAAGAACTGGAACGTCTTGGATATCTGGAAAGGAACCAGCAGCGTGAGAGTAACGGTCGGATGGGCAGAGCGGAGTATGTGATCTATGAGATACCAAGGAAAAAGCCGTGTTCGGAATCACCGTGTACGGAAAAGCCGTATACGGTAAATCCGGATACGGACACACCGGTTACGGAAAATCCCGCGCAATTAAGTACTAATAGAACAAGTACTGAAACAATCAATAAAAGAGAGAAGAAGGAAATCCAGCACCGGTATGGCTCATACGAAAATGTCCTTCTCTCTGACACGGAATACGGCAAGCTCCGGCAGGAGTTCCCAGGAGATTATCAGATGCGGGTGGAACGGCTCTCTGAGTATATGGCTTCCACCGGCAGGAGCTACAAAAATCACCTTGCAACAATCCGGAGCTGGGCAAAGAGAGAAAAGCCGAAGTATAACCCGGCAGACTACACATTTGAGGAAGGAGACAGCCTATGAGCAACATGGTGCCTGAAGTATTGAATGCGGCGTTGGATTCGCTCTTTACGCCGAAAGAACCCGGAGAGCTGGAATACCAGGGTGATGACGGACTGTTGTATTGCAGAAACTGCCATACGCCGGTGCAGTGCAGGGTAAAGCTCTGGGGCAGAGACAAGATTGTTCCCTGCCTTTGCAGATGCCAGCAGGAAGCGATGGCGGAGAAAAAACGCCAGGATGAACTGCTGGAGCGGCAGCGTAAAATCAGGCAGCTGAAAGCAACTGGGATTCAGGAAAAGCATCTTCTGGAATGGAATTTTGCCGTTGCAGAGGACAATAAGGATATCCAGATGGCAAAACGCTATGTGGAGCAGTGGAAAAAGGTCAAGGCTGAAAACCTTGGCCTTTTGTTATGGGGAGATGTCGGCACCGGAAAGTCCTTTGTGGCGGCCTGTATTGCCAATGCGCTGCTGGAACAGGGCATTCCGGTTTTGATGACGAACTTCTCCAAAATCCTGAATCAGATGGGAGCCATGTATTCGGAAGAGCGATACCGGTATATTGCTTCGTTTTCTAATTATTCTTTACTGATTCTGGATGATCTGGGAATTGAGCGCAGCACCGAATATGCGCTGGAGCAGGTCTACGCCGTTATTGATGAGCGGTACAAGTCCGGACTTCCGGTCATTATCACAACCAATCTGAAGATTGCTGAAATCCGCAATCCGGAGGATGTTGCATACGCCCGGATTTACAGCAGGATTCTGGAAATGTGTACGCCGGTGCGAATCAGCGGAGAGGACCGCAGAAAGAGCATTGGAAAAGAAAAACAGCAGGTCGTTAAGGAGGTACTTGATCTATGAAGTGCAAGGCAAAAAAGGCGTTTTTCGCAGGTAAGAATGGCATCTATCACCGCTGGAAGGAGGTTAAGAAGCTGAATGGCAAAAGCAAAAACCAGTATTACAACAGAAAACCGCAGTGGCTCAGCTGCCGACGCTGCGGCTAAGGAGAAGCGGACGGAGATGCCGCTTTCTGACCTGCATCCCTTTGAAGGTCATCCCTTTAAGGTGCTGGACGATGAGCTGATGGAACAGACCGTGGAGAGCATCAAGCAGATCGGTGTGGTATCACCGCTGATTGTACGGCCTGACCCGGAAGGCGGATTTGAAATCCTTTCGGGACACCGCAGGCTTCATGCAGCGCAGTTGGCAGGTTTGGAGACAGTGCCGGTCATCGTCAAGGAAATGGACGATGATGCGGCAATCATCTTTATGGTGGATAGCAACTTGCAGCGGGAAAATATCCTTCCCAGCGAGAGAGCGTTTTCCTACAAGATGAAGTTGGAAGCGATGAAGCATCAGGGACAACGCGGAGATTTAACTTCTGACCAAGTTGGTCAGAAGTCGTGGGCTGTGAACCAGTTAGCTGATGATGCGAATGAAAGTAAAACGCAAGTTCAGCGTTTTATCCGCCTTACCAACCTGATTCCAGAAATTCTGGACATGGTGGATGAGAAGAAAATCGCCTTTAATCCGGCGGTAGAGCTGTCTTACCTGAAACCGTCCGAACAGAAAGAATTTCTGGAGGCAATGGACTATGCACAGGCATCCCCATCCCTGTCGCAGGCACAGCGATTGAAAAAGCTCTCGCAGGAGGGCGACTGCACCTTGGATGCCATGTGTGAAGTGATGAATGAAATCAAAAAGGATGAGCTTGACCATGTGACGATTAAAAACGAGGTTCTTCGGAAGTATTTCCCGAAATCCTATACGCCGAAGCAGATGCAGGACACGATTATCCGGCTGCTGGAAAAGTGGCAGCGAAGTAAACAACGAGATATGGAACGATAAGAAGGAGATTTTTATGATGATGAACTTTAAGAAGAATCAGAACAACGCAGTGTGCAGCATGGACTGCAAGAACTGCCCGCACGGTGCATCGCAGCCCAATCCGATGGATGATCCCATGTTTGAGAAGTCCATTGCGATGCTTCATAACTGGCTGATGCTGGAGGCAATCCGTGAAGATCACCCGAAGGAGCGCATTGTGATGGTGATCCTGCCGGGGGCTGGCGGCGAACTCCTGACCGAGGATGGCAGTCGAGACATCTTTGAGGATGTTTACGATGAGATGGAGGCTGATCTGGTGGCAGATGGGGAACTGCTTCTCCATTATGATAAGAGCGATGTGATCGAGACTGATAGAACCCGCTATCTGCTGGGAGCTGCGGAAGTTTCGGAAATCGACCAGAACGGCAACGAATGCAGCATCAATCTGTTTACGTTGGAACGCACCATCGACTATGTGAACGAAAACCTGACGGTGGTTTCCATTGGCGGTGAGTTGGTTCCGGCACTGCGCCTGATCTAAGGAGGTGCCTATGAAGAAATTCGATGTGGAGATTACGGAAACTCTCCAGAGAAAGGTTTCTGTGGAAGCTGCCTCACAGGAAGACGCGGAACGCATGGTGACGCAGGCGTGGAACAATCAGGACTATGTTCTGGATTCCGGCGATTTCACCGGTGTGGACTTCAAGACCGTGGGAGAACATGAAATGGCAGAGACCAGGACAATGAATGTGCTGCTGGTACAGCCCAATGCCTACCCGAAAAAAATCAGTGTTGGCACGGAGCTGGAAGATTTGCAGGCTATGGTCGGCGGCGATATTGAAGTAACCTATCCATTTGAGGATGAAGTGGCCATTATTCTGAATGAATCCGGTAAAATCAATGGTTTGCCGCTGAACCGTGCGATTTACACCGAAGACGGGGATATGCAGGACATTTATGCCGGTGATTTTCTGGTGGTAGGGCTGACAGAGGATGACTTTGGTTCTCTGACCTCGGAGCAGATGCAGAAATTTGAGGAACAGTTCCATCAGCCCCAGATGTTCGTTCGTATGGGTCGCAGCATCATGGCAATTCCGGTCCCGAATGACATGGTGAAGAAGATGGAGGAAAAGGCTGCAAAGTCCCAGGAAAAGAGCAAACCGGCACCGGACCGGGATAGTTTGTAAGGAAGGAGGCGGATATTCATGCAGGAAGAAGTTGAAAATCGTACAGTCAATCTGGCAATCAGCACCACGAAACTGACCTTTCGCACCATCGTGAATGGCTATAATGCCTGGAAACGGCACCATCAGGCGAAGGTTGCTCAGAAAACGTCGCAGCTGCCGATTGGAAAGCAGAGCATCAAAGAACTGATCGGTCAGAATCAGGGAGTCAGCAGTATCCCCATTGAGAAAACAGATTTGAAAGGCTTTGAACAGGTGGCGCGGAAATATGGTGTGGATTATGCCATTACGAAAGACCAAAATGTGATTCCACCCAAGTACACGGTGTTCTTTAAGGCGAAAGATGCGGATGAACCAGAAGAAAGCACTGTACGCCTTTGGCAGCCCCGACCGTGAAGCAACGGTCAACCGTTTCTGTACGCTGGCAGAGCTTGCCCCCGATCCTGCCGTAAAGCATTTCTTCCTTGCAATCGCAAGGGAACTGAACGCCCCGACCGCCGACCGCTGGTATCGCTGTATGTTCTTCAATCTCCGCTTAGAGATGGAAGCATATCTGCGCTACGAAAAGGCTTTTGAGCGCATCGTGAGCGGCTGTCCGGCAGAGAATTGCGAGGACGGCGTGGAATACAACGAGGAATGGGAGGATGACGAATATGACCCTGACGAAGTATGAGAAAGAGACCATTATCCTGTTCAACGAGGGCGAGGACACCGCCCACATCCAGACCTACAATGCCGGACTTCGGAAGCGGCTGGCAGCATTCAGCAAGAAGCACCCCGACCTTTGCCGCTTGGAAAAATCCTTCGCCCAGGGCGGCGTGATCTATGTGCTGGACAAGTCCAGACTGTCTATCCGGCTGCAAGCACCGTACAGCGAGGAACGCAGGAGGAAAGCAAGCGAGAGCGCAAAGCAAACCGGGTTCAAGAGCCGGACGGAATAATGTAACAGTTAGGGGCGATATGCGGTCAAGATGTCGGGTTTGCATCGGGCATATTCTTTGAACTTCAAAGGTGATATGTAGTTCAAAAAAAGGCTGGCACACCCAGTGCCAGCCTCAAGTTAAACAAAGTCCAAAAAAAGCAATTGTCCTTCTGGAAGTTTGCCAGAATTTGTAGCAGAAAAAACAGAACTAACAGTAATTTCAGCAGCTTTTTCTACTTGTATAGGTTGTTTTAATATGTCTGTCCGAATTTGTTCATTTGCAGCATGGTCAGATTCACTTGGGGCACTAAAACGACCTCGATGTTGGATTCTGGAGCATTTCTCAATTTCTTCATGTGACATTTCTGATGAAATTGAAAGTAAAACTTCCTCCAGCCTTGGATTGATTTTGAGGTTACGCTCCATCTTTCGTCTTACAATACCATAGCATCCGACAGGAGATATATAAATATCATCCGGCGCATCTGGAGAGACAATTTCTTTCATACTAACGAAAGAGCACTTCTCTGGAATTGCGGTGCAATTCAAAGAAGAGCCATTTGCAAGAGAAACCACATCCTTGCCAAAATTAAAAAACATTTCGCCATCATCCATTTTTGTAACACGATTGAATAGCGAGATATCGGCTTCATCTAAGATTATTTCGTCATTGGTTCCTAAAATAAGGCGTTCACCAATCCACTTTACGACAGGAACCGCCCATGAATTACCAGTTCCCTGATAACGATTAGTCTTCTTTGCACCCGTCAGGTTCGTATAGTTATCTGGAAATCCCATCAATCTCTCTGTTTCGAGCGGAGACAATCTTCTGATGCGATGATCCTGTACAACAAACAAAGAGCCATTATATGCCGCTGCATTCCCATTCCACTTTGTTCCGTAAGCAGAATAGAGGCAGTCTGTGTATTCACGGAACACCTCAAATTCGTGTCCATCCTTACGGAATACCAATTCTGATGTAGGATATTCTGGGAAATTGCTTTTATGGATTTCAAAGAGGGCCTTTTCTGGGCTGAAATCTTTTCCACCAGCTACAACATACAATCTCCGCCGCTGTTGTGGAAGGCCAAAATATTTAGCATCGAGAACACGCCATGCAACATTTCTGGTTTTTCCACGAACCAGTCCTGCATTGGGCCATCTACCACCTTTTACAGTAAGAACATTAGCCAATCCTGCAAGAGAGGAAATCAAACAGCCAAATGCATTTGTTTTGTCAGTTAAAACTCCCTCAACATTTTCCCAGAAAACCTTACACCTGTTTTGCCCAGTTGCAAGGCGAACAGCATCGTTAGATTCTATAATATCTACAAACTTTAATGTAAGATTTCCACGATCATCATTTAATCCATTCTGCCATCCCGCAAGAGAAAAAGCTTGGCAGGGAGTTCCCCCGCAGATTAAATCTGGAGCGGATATTTTACCCTGCTTAATCAGTTCGGGTATTCCATTCATATCACCAAGGTTAGGAATCGAAGGGTACTTTTCTGCAAGTACACGTGATGGGAATGGGGCTATCTCTGAAAACCAATCAAAATTCACACCAAGAGGTTCCCATGCGACTGAAGCTGCTTCGATACCCGAACATATACTACCAACTGTTTTTATCAATGTGGGTACCTCCTATTATTTGAAATGCACATACAATTATAGCATAGGATGGAACAAAAATAAACAGATTTTGAAATGGGCAGTTCAAAACGCAATGAAGATTATTCTTCGTTCCTTTCAGCAATTATGTTGTTAAGTTCTTTTCTCCAGCGAGCGATATCGTACCAAGGACAACCAATACAGCCCTTTTCGGCAGCCTTTCCCTTGGGCGGAATTTGGGAATCCCATCTATCAGTACCTTCATAAAAATATTGAATGCCATAGATTGTTCCTCGTTTTCCTGTTTGGAAGCAGTTGCGACAAACCTCTCGTTTCTGCTGATTGCGCTGATTGGAAAGGAGTTGGAATTTCTCACGAATTTCTTGGTCTGTCATGGTTTCCGGATTTTCAGATTTCGTGTCATCATCCCAGCGAATCTCAGAAAACTTATGATCCGGCAGACAGGTTCGGCTGGATGTGTTTTCATAAACATCAATGCCACCTAATACTCGGATAATTCGTGCTCTTAGAGCAGTAGACCATGTTTCATAACCATTTCCCGCAAGTTCAACACGATTGATAGGAAGCAGAAGCAGTCTGGTGCTACGATTATTTCCGCAAGTAGGGCAACGATAATTGATATGTGTTGCTATCGTATAGCCCATCTCCTTAATATCTTGAATTCTTCTTGCGAAATTGGGATTCGAGATATCGCAGTTTCTACAGTGCCATTTTCCATCCTTAAGGATGTTAAAGATATCTTTTGTTTCAACAGATCGGGTTGCATTCCAGTAGCGATCTTGCTCTGCCACCCATGCTTTATAATTAGCTGGATGCATTTGACTGTAAATATTATTAAGATGTTCTTCCAATTCTTTTTTTGCGGAAACAGGTATAGACACACCTGTTCTGCGATATTCGACTGGAACCCATCCGTCCCATTCCGATTGGACATCGGGATACTTGAATTTAACATGGACATATTCTTCAGATGCTTTTGTGTTGACATACCTTGCTTCATCATAAAGAACGATGTTAGAGTTAAGTGCCATGATTTTTCCTCCTCACATATCAGAAAATAGTTCAGACAGCGATACACCGAGACCGTCTGCGATTTTTTTGATGTTAACCAATGAAATATTCCTCTTTCCCGCCTCCACGGAAGCATAATAAGTTCTGTCCATCTCAATGATGAGAGCGAATCTTTCTTGGCTAAGACCTTGTTCTTTTCTTAATGCTTGGATTCGCTGACCAAACGCTTGTTGTATAAGCATTATCATCCCTCCTGCATACAAAAACTTATTATATATCGTAATAAAACACAGACTATAAGGCAACGGATTATAAGCAACAGTAAAAAATATTGACCAAGCCAAAGGCGATCAACCGTAAAAAGTTGGTCGCTTTTGTTTTGCCCATTATCAGAAAGGAGAAGTTGCCCATGAGCGAAGAATTGGAAAAGCTGAGACGCAAACAGTATGTTGCGGAGAGGAAGCTGACCGCAGCCAAGCACAAGGAGAAGCGATTGCAGAACGAGCTGAAACGGCTGACCAGATTTGAGCGAGAAAATAGGTGCAGAGTTTGGATAAAGGGAACAGGCAAAATCGAGCGATTGTGCAAAAGATTGATATTGCCATAACAATAAGATAACTTCCGAGCAAGACAAAAGCGTCGTAGCGATACGGCGCTTTTTTGTTACCCGGAAGCTACAAACAGCGGCTTTTGAATGGCGGACGGTAAGGATACCGCCGTCAAAACAAAGCCGCTCATATCGAAAGAAAACGCCCAAAATCGCCCCGAAACCATACAGCGGGGTCAGGTTTTGGGCGTTTCTGCGTTTCGGGAGCAAATCGGCAATTAGGCAGCGAAAAGGAGGTGCTCGCTATGCCCCGTATGCCGAAATACCTCAAGAGAGAATGGGCGTTCTTTCTTGATGAGCGTGGCAGGAAGAAATACAACGAGCTTTGCAGGAAATGCGAAAGGAGCTGCAAGCAGAGCTTCCGTGCCGCCGTTATCCAATGCCCACACTATCTATCGAAAAGGAGAACAAGACAATGACAGACTATCCGAACAACACCCCAGCAAAGCTGGAAATCATCAAGGCCAGCGAGATTATACCCAAGGAGGTGCGTTGGCTGTGGTATCCCTATATCCCCTTCGGCAAGGTCACACTGCTGCAAGGCGACCCCGGCGACGGCAAGAGTAAGCTGATGCTTTCTCTTGCCGCTTTGCTTTCCAAGGGAGCGCCGCTGCCCTTTGCCGATGAGGACGAGAGCGGCGAGCCGATGACCGTTATCTATCAGACCGCCGAGGACGATGCAGACGATACCGTTGTGCCGAGATTTAATTCGGCAGGTGGTGATGGAGACAGGCTCATCTTCATCAAGGAGGACGAAAAGAGCCTGACCTTCGGGGATGACCGTATCCGTGAAGCCGTGGAGAAGTACCACGCCAAGCTGCTGATTCTCGACCCGATGAGTTCGTATATCGGTGACACCTGCTCGATGAACAACGCCAACGAAATAAGAGCTGAGTTCAACCACCTGATTGCTGTTGCCAAGGACACCGGCTGCGCCATCGTTATCATAGCCCATATGAACAAGGCGAAGGACACAAGCCCCCTCTATCGTACCAACGGCTCTATCGACATTGCCGGTGCTGCGAGAAGCATTCTTGCCGTCACACGCACGGCAAATAAGCAGAACCCCGCCGAGCGTTATCTGGTGCAGGTCAAGAGCAATCTTGCGCCGATGGGCTCGGCTATTCTCTTTGAGGTAGCCGACAAGGGCGTGAACTTTCTTGATGAGCTGGAGCTGAGTGCGGAGGACGCTTTCTCTGCTTCTGCGCCGAGGATGGGCAGACCGAATGCCCGTGAGGAAGCGGCAACGGACTTTATCCGTTCCCTGCTGGCGGGCGGCAGACGGCTGGCTTCCGATTGCGAAGCAAAGCTTGAAGCCGCAGGCTTCAAGAAATCAACCTACAAGAAGTCCAAAAAGAAAGCCGGAGTTCGCTCTGTGAAGGACGGCTTCCTTTGGTACTGGACTTTGCCGGAGGTTGAAAAAACGATTGAGAATTCCGTTAAGCTCTTGGAACTGCGAGAGCGTTTGAAGGAGTACACCGGATTTGACTACTCGGTTATCCCAGAAAGCATTGTGGAGGCGTTTATTGAGCACATTTGGGTGTCAAAGGATGAGTTCCGTTGGTATCTGAGAACCGGAAACAATGCAGATGGCGAATTTGACCCTGATGACCACATCAAAATCGGCGCCTTTACGCTGACGATCGACGATGCAAAGAAGTATATCTACAGCTTTTCGACCCGCAGGAGAGTCTACAAGTAGGCGGACTTGAATGTGAGCGTGTGGATATGAAATGATTGGCGCTATGTACCGATGGCAGCACAGGCTGCCATCGGCGAACAGCGCCAATAAAAAGTTGACGCTTGTAGCGTAGGCAAAACAACTGATATAAATACGGTCACACAGTCCCTTTGGATTGTGTGACCGTTATTTTTGCCATGCTTTTGCATGGCAAAAATAAGAAATGTGCCATTTCCTCGCCCCTGTGGGGCAACCGGAAATGATGCACAAAAACTTCATGCGTCGGCATTTGCGCATTTCCGTGGTGCGATGCTCAGGCATGAAGTTTTTTGCCCATTTTCAGCTGAACACACCGCAAATCAAGCCGCTGGTTTCTCTACGAAATCAGCGGCTTTTTTCGTGCTCAAAAAAATTTTGAAATTTTTTCGCTCAGGGGGTTAAAAACTGATTGACTGTATGCCGTCCCTCGGTATGATAACGCTCAATGCTCTGACTGCGGCAGGCAGTGTGATTATTCCCGTGCAGGCACAGTATCTTCCCGCAAAAGGTATAACGCAGCTTTTATCGACGATTGCCAAGGTGAAGAAGCACACCAATCGGAATCTGACAATCGACGGTATTCTGCTCACGCTTGTAGACGGTAGAACCAATCTTGCCAAAAGTACGGTACGGTGAATTTTCGCAGCACCACCTCACCCAGCGCAACAAAGAGAAAACCGCGTAACCACAAGGGTTCCACCGTTTCCGAAAACTTATTGACCTGAGATACAAGAGCCGCCCCGGGGCACCTTCCTTACGGAGGGTGCCCCAAAGGCGGTCTTTTTCTGTGTTTATCGCTTAGTTATCATTATGGGCAAAACATACTGCGGTGCGGCACAAGTGGAGAACGGTTTTCCTTTCTGGGCCGCCGCAGCAGAAAAACACGCCCTTGCCAATCGATGGTACTGTATTGCTTTATGATCTGTTGTGCTTTTTCTTTCGGCTTACAACCGTTGTGCCGATAACAGCACCGCCGCTGATGAACAGAAGTGCGCTCCACAAAACGAGATTGCTGCTGTCACCGGTTTTTGGCGAGGCAGTTTTTCCGGACTTGTCGGGCTGGTCGCTCGGCTTCGCCGCAGAACCCGTTGCGGGAATTTCTACGGCGGCCTTCTTATAGCCACAGACGGTGCATTCCTCGTGTTTGGAGCCTCTCGTGGTTGCGGTGGCTTCCTTATCGATCACCCACTTGAAGGTGTGCGCCGCCGTGTCCTTCCTGTCACCGCAGGGGCATTCATGCCAATGGTTATCTGCGTCTGACTTCCAATCTGCTCCATAGCTATGGGTATGCGGAATACTCTTGTATGTTACAATAACGGTCTTGTCGGCGTCCATGATAACTTCCAGCGTATTGGAGAGGACCTCTGCTTTAACACCATTCACCGTAACAGTGTCAATTTCATAGCCGCTATCGGGAGTAAAAACAACTGTTTCATGCGATCCGGCCGCCAGCCCTGCTTTACTTGCAGAAATCGTTCCATTCCCACCATTCACCTGTGTTGTCAGGCTATAGGTCGTCTCGATCTTCTGCGTTTTCGTCACATTAGAGGGAATGATATAGTCGTGCTGTCCGACAGTGATTTTCAGCTTTGCAGAGGCAAGCAGGAAGTCACCTACCTTGAACTCGGAGCGGGGCAGAGTATATATCACCTGGATGCTTTCCCCATTGAAACTGCCGGGATTTCCTGTAAGGCGGACATCCTGATCAATAGTAAGGACATATTCAGCTTCACCACCCGCTTGTTCAATAATGCTTTCCATGCTTTCAGACATATCATATGTTACAGTATATGTCACGGGATAGTCTGCACCGGTTTTATTTCTCTCGATGGTTTCAGGTCCATTTATGACCAGTGTGCCGTGGTGCTGCGAGGGTTGAACGATGGCTACGGCATAGCCGTTTCCAGACACATCCGGAAGCGTGATGTCTATATCATCTCCTGTGTCCGTCTTTTGGGCTTCATAAACCTGCACCTCCGAAGCATCGAGAACCTTTCCGGTTTCATCCACCGGCAAGGACAGCACATAAACCGGCAGATCGTTCACTGTCAGGCCGCCTATCGTCAGTTCAGCTGCGCCATCACGCTGAACCCAGAGGGTCGTCAACGGATCATTCCAGCCCATGCTCTTTGAAGCATCGGTTAGAGCGGTCATATTTGCAGCACTGGTGTTCCCCAGCCTGATATCAAGGCTGCTGTCATCCGGGGTTACGGTCTTACTGCCAGTCTGGAAATAAACTGCCTTATCTCCAATAGCTGCCTCACGGGAGATATAGAGGTAACGATCGCACTTTCCATAGTCTTTGCCGGTGACAGCCAAATCATTTGATATGCCGCCTGTGATCTGATATTCGTCACCGACGGTGGCCTGCATGAGATTGTTTCTGACGGTACCGGCATTCAGCTCGATCTTCGGCACCATACCGCCATAATCACTGGCATCAAAGCAGACACCGCCGCCAAAGGCTGTTGTGGCGTTGTTCTCGATTGCGCCGCCATTCATAATGAACTGGCCGCCTCTGCGGACAAATACGCCGCCGCCGACCCGGTCAGCTTCGCCTTTTGCACTGTTTGTACCGGAAATGTTGCCGGAGATCGTACCGCCGTTCATTGTGAAGACGCCTTTGGATATCATGGCTCCGCCGCCTGTTTGCTCGGCTTTGTTGTTGCAGATCTCAGCGCCTTCATACATGGTTGCATTGTGGTTTCCGCCATTATTGGACAGCACCACACCGCCGCCACGATTCGCACAAATATTCCCGTTGATTTTCCCGTAAATGTCTAAGTGCTCATCCGTTCCATTGATATAAACCGCACCATAGTATGCGTGATTGTTGAGGATCCTTCCGTTTTCTCCAATTGTCACCGCTGTGCCGCCGTCGGTTTGCACGATATGGTTGCCTGTGGCATACACATTGCTGATTTCACCGTCAATCACGACGGTGCAGTTTTGTGCAAAGATGACATTGCCGTTCAGCTTGGGGCAATCCGTGATTTTGGAGCCGTTTTCCATTTTGAAGGATTTGGCACCACCCGCACAGTAGATTATGCTGCCGCTGGAGATTTTCTCAATCAGTGCGGTGGAGGTCAGCGTTCCCTCTGCGTTGTTGCGCAGATGAATTACGATGCCGCTATTCGCCTGCCACATTGCGCTCTTGTTTGCGGCAATGCTGCTGATGGCGCCGCCGATCTCAACCTTCCCGCCGTCTGCATAAACTCCACGACCGTCCATATTCCGGATCTTCGAGCCTTCCTCCATCACGAGTGTACCGCCCTGAAGCCAGATCGCACCTGCCGGACCGACTGAGCCTGCCCCAGAGCCTTTTGTTCTCGTATAACCAGTCAGGGTATCCTCTATCACACTGCCGCTTTCCATGATGATTTTTGCCTGGTCGGTGGCGCGTACAGCGGACATACCGCCAAAGTTGCGCAGCACAGCATCCTTACCCAGCGTCACGGTGCAGGGCACAGTGGCGTTGGAGGCAATGATAGCGTCCTGCACATAAACCGTATTATCCTCGTTGCCGTCACCGCTGACAGCCTGTGCGAATACAGTACCCTCGTGCATCCCTGCATCGTCCAGAACGATGTCGGAAAGAGTCAGGCCGACAGAACTCGCCGATGAAGACTGAACCTCGATCATGGCGGGATTATACCAGCTGCGGGCTGTGTCACTTTGCTGCTTAAAATCAGCGCTGCGTTTAATAGTGTAAGGACCGCCTTCTCCACTGGTGATTTTAAGACTCTTATCGTAAAAACGAGCACACTGATCCATGGTCAGATCGCTCATGACATAGATCGTTGTACCATCAGCCGCAGCATCCACCGCCTTAGCCAGCGTGGCGAAGGGGAGATCTTTTGTGCCGGTATTCTGTTCGTCGTTACCGGTGCTGCTGACATAGATCTCCGCAGCATCATTCTGTGCTGCCGGATCCGCTGCCTTCGGCGCATTTTTCTGTTCTCCATATTCGGACAACAGCTCCTCGTTGACGGTTTGTTCCTCCCATGCGGAAGCCGGAGCCCCTTCCACCGACTCAGGGGGATTACCCAACTCCATCGGAAAAGCGGCAGTAGGCAGTAACCCCATCACCAACGCAGCGCAGAGTAAGACGCTTAACAACAATTTTCGCATAAAACATTCCCCTTTCTATTCCTTGTTTTGTGTTCCGCTGTAATTGCAATCGTCCGATGAATCGAAAATCATAATTTGCCAATCGTCTAACTTTTACATGAACATCCGCTCGTCCATCGCCGTTATCAAGTTCTCCTTCTGCAATTATTTTGCGGTACAAACGGTACAAAACTCCTTCCACCGCAAGTGTATAGTTTTAGTATGGCATATTCTTATCAACTTTTCAACCGTTTTTTTGGAAATTCACGCTGCAAGCACAAAAAGTCCGTCTGCCGCAGCGAAAAAGAGGCTCATGGAAAGCCTTGTATCAGGTTCTTTTTAAACCGCAAACATTGCGGGAGAAGGTAATTGCACCTTCTCCCGCATTTTGGTAATTGTGCTGTTCTTCTTCGCTGTCCGCCAGAAAGCCGATAGGGCCGCGGGGAGAGGACGGGGTTGCTTTTTGCGGCGCGTGTGGTAGGATAAGAAAAAACAAGAGAGGGGTTGAGAGGATGAACCTGATTTCCTGCTGAATGTTGGCACGATACGGCATCAGCCCCAAGGGCTCCGCCTCTCTGCTGGACACCTTCTCCTGCATCTTTCAGGGCATCATCCCCTACGGCGCCCAGATGCTGGTGGCCATTTCCACCTGCGCAGCCCTCGGCTACGCCATCAGCGCCTTTGACATCATCCCCCTGCTGTTCTATCCCTTCCCGCTGTGCCTGCCCAGCCTGCTGTTCATCCTGTTTGACAAGAAATAAAGCGTCTCATTTCGTGTGCTTACAGCGAGAGCCCACCTTCTCAAGAAGGTGGGCTCTCGGCGTAATGCTTCCGCAATACCTGTATGACGCGGTGCTGTGGCCGCTGTCCGCTGAAATCGCCATGTAAAAAAGACAGCTTCCAAGGGGTATAAGTTTAAGCGCGGCAAATGCTCCGGCACACACTCTGCCAGAAGCCGCCGGTTGGCTCCCCTTTATTCTTCCTTCAGGTGCTCCTCCATCCAGTGCAGGATCTCGCTGAGTCGGCTGATGCGGTTGGAGGGCTTTCCCTCTCGGCTCAGGCCGTGGTTCTCGCCGTAGAACATGCACAGCTTGCTCTCCACGCCATGGAGCTTGAGTGCCGCGAACATTTCCAGACCGTTGGCCAGCGTGCAGCGGTAATCCTTATCTGCGTGAATAAAGAGTGTGGGCGTCTTAACACGGTCGGCATAGGTGAGGGGCGACGCCTTCCACAAACGCTCCGGATGCTCCCAAATGGTGCCAAGCTGCTGGTCAGGCACATAATAGTAGCCGATATCCGAGAGGAGATAATCCCCCACATAGTTGGCAATGCTTCGCTGGGACACGGCACAGCGGAAACGATCCGTGTGACCGATGACCCAGTTGGTCATAAAGCCGCCATAGGAACCGCCGGCAACGCCCATTCGATCTGCGTCGATTTCAGGATACCTCCGCAGGACCTCATCCGTGAACTCCATCAGATCCTGGAAGTCTACCTCTCCGTACTTGCCCTGAAGATCGGCAAAGGCATTTCCCTTGCCGCAGCTTCCTCTGGGGTTGCAGTAGCATACGAAAAAGCCGGAGGCCGCCCAAAGCTGCATCTCATGGTGGAAGCCCGGGCCAAATACCATCTTCGGCCCACCGTGAATATGAAGGATGCCCGGATACCGCTTGCCCGGCTCGTAGCCCACCGGCTTCATCACGAAGCCGTCGATATCCACGCCGTCCGTGTTGGTAAAGGTAAGCCGCTCCGGCGTGGAAATAGTCACGCCCTCCAGTACAGCTCCGTTGAAATCCGTCAGCTGCTCCAGCTGGCCGCCATCCCAAAGGTACACCTCAGGAAGCTTCAGACCCACAGCCGCAGAAAAGAGGAACCTCTTTCCGTCCTTAGTATCGAAATCAATGAGGTAGTCGTCGCCGCCGAAGAGCGTCTGTACACCGGTTTCCCGCGTCCATACACACAAGCCGGAGCCCACGCCGTCCGTGTTGAGGAAATACAGCGTCTCGCCCACCATTCTCTGTCCCGTGACGGAGCCGGAGAAGCAGTCGGTGACCACCTCGGAGTTGACCCGGCGGTCATAGCGGCCCAGATTTTCCTCGCCATTTTCGTCCACCACAAAGAATGTGGGGTGCTCGTACACGCCATAGTCCCGCATGACCAGTCCCAGACAGAGCGCCTTCCGGCCTAAATGCCCCACATAGTCGATGCTGTATTTGTCGGGCGTGATCAGCGTCTCCGTCTCGTTCCGCTCCGCATCCCAGCGATACATTCCCTCGGTGACCGGCTTTATATCCCGGAAGGGGAACGCAGTGAAGAGCACCTGACCGGGCCGGACATTCACATGATTCACATCATAGTCCTCCGGCGTGATCCGGCGATATTCTCCGGTAGCCTCCAGATAGAGAAACAGCGTAATTCTGGTCTGATTAAACATCCCAACCCCGTTCTCACACAGGGGTAATTCCGTCAAAACCTTATAGCCCTTGGTCTGCTGACGGCGAACGAGCTCCTTCTCCAGCGCCTCTCCCGTCAGCTCCAGAAGATTCGGCCGGTCCAAATGGGTCTCGCCCGTGAAAACATAACGGCCCTCGTCCATTTTCCAGAGCCCGGATACGGACATGGGGAGACGGAACGCCTCGCACTCTTCGCCTGTACATACATTCAGGCGGTGATACACCGTCCACTCTTCCTCAAAGCCCCGGGCCCGCATAGCTTCGTCCAGCTCTGTGGTTTTATAGAGAATATGGGTGTTATCCTCCCAAACCGCCTGCCGCTGGTGGTCTCCTCTGGTGATCTGCCGGCTCTCTCTGCTCTCCAGATCATACAGCCACAGATTCCACCGGTAGCCGTCCCCTTCCCTGTCGACCTCCTTGAGTGCAAAGGTCAGATATCTGCCGTCCGGAGACAGCTCCAGTGCAGAAGGATACCGATACTTGGTAAAATCCGTCAATGCCAGCTTCTTCATACCTGCGTCCCCTCCTTTTCCATCACCTTGAACGTCTCATAAAGCATCCGCGTGCCAAATCCGATGCCGCCCTTTGTATAGATCCCCTCACATTCGGTGGTCCAAGCGGTACCGCCGATATCCAAGTGGATCCAAGGCGTCTCCTCGACAAACTCCTTAACGAACATGGCGCCCACCGTGGCATATCCACCCACGCTGGAGCCCATTGCGCTGTTTTTCAGATGAGCCACACGAGAGTCCAGCACCCGGCGGAGATTCTCGTCACAGGGCAGCTCCCACATCCGCTCACAGGCGGCGGCGGCGCCCTTCTCCACCTGTGCGGTCAGAGCCCGGTTATTGCTAAAGGCTCCGCAGCGGCGATTTCCCAGCGCCGTCTGAATACCGTCGGTGAGTGTGGCAATATCCACGATGCGATCCACGCCGCAGCACTGCTTGGCATACGTCACGGCATCGGCCAGAGTGATACGGCCCTCGGCATCGGTGTTGTTCACCTCGATATACCGCCCGGACATGGAGCGGATCACATCGCCCGGCACATAGGCCGTGGCGGAGAGCTTATTCTCACAAGCCGCCACCACACCGGTAATATTGATCCGAAGGCCCCGCTTCTGCGTCGCCCACAGGGCGCCCATCACGGCGGCTGCGCCGCTCATATCATGCTGCATGGTTTCCATAAACTCGGACGACTGGAGGGAGTATCCGCCGCTGTCGTAGGTAAGGCCCTTGCCGATCAGCCCCAGGCGGCTCTCCACGTCCTGTGCGCCGGTATACTCCATGACAATGAGCTTAGGCTCGTAAATCGAGCCCTTCCCGACCTCCAGAAAAGCGGTGAGCCCGATGCGCTCCACCTCATCTCTGCCGTAAACGGTCACCTTCACGGGCGTCTCCTTAAAAAGCTCCTGCGCCGCCTGCGCCAGCTTGGCGGGGGTAAGCACCGTGGGGGGCTCATTGATCAGATCCCGTGCGATGCAGGTGGCCTCAGCAGACACCTCCGCCTCTACCAAGGCGGCCTCGTAGCGCTCCGGCATCTCGCAGAGAAACGCAGCCGTTTCGATCCCCGGCGCCGTAGGGGGCGTCTTGTACTTGTCAAACCGGTAGCCGGTAAGAGCGGCAGCCTCTGCCGCCTTTTGGAAGAGCGCCGGCGTGAACTGCGGGCACACGCCCCGCAGATCGGTACACACCGCACGCAGATCCAGCTCCTGGCACTGACGATACACCTTGGCACAGCTCTCCAGCACCTGCTCCAGGCTCCAGTCTTTCCCCAGACCCAGCAGGAAAATTTGGGTCAGCACGCCCTCTGAAAGAACAGAAAAGCGGAAAATCTCACCCGTTTTCCCTTCAAAGCGCCCCGAGGCACGAACTGCGGCAAGTTCCTGCTCCCAAGGTCCCTGATAGCTGTTCAGGTTTCCCTCTCCCAGCGGGACCACCACACCGTCCCATGCTCTGGCGTCATACTTTTTCACAAGTTGCAGTTCCATTTTTTCTTCCTCCTTCTGGTCTATTCAATGATAGAGAATTAAAAAGCGGGGGCGGCTATGCCGCCCCCGCAGGGGTATGCGAGGTGATCCACCCGCGCTAAATCCCCTTTTCTACAGCAGATGGCAGGCTGCGAAGTGTCCGGGCTCCACCTCTTTGAGCTCCGGTTTCTCCCGTGCGCAGTCCGGGCAAGCCACAGGACAGCGGTCATGGAAGGGACAGCCGGAGGGCAGATGGATCGGGCTGGGAATCTCTCCACGCAGCTCCTGAGATTCGGCAATACTGCCCTCATCAATCGTCGGCGCAGCGGAAAAAAGCGCCTTGGTATAGGGGTGGACCGGGTTGGAGAACAGCAGCTTCTTCGGAGCCCGCTCCACAATAGTTCCCAGATACATGACACCCAAACTGTCGCTGATGTGCTTGACCACGCTCAGATCGTGTGCGATGAACAGATAGGAGAAATGAAATTCATCCTTCAGATCCATAAGAATGTTCAAGATCTGAGCCTGAATGGACACATCCAAAGCAGATACCGGCTCATCCGCTATGATAAATTTAGGCTCGACCGCCAACGCCCGGGCTATGCCGATGCGCTGACGCTGACCGCCGGAAAACTGATGCGGATACCGGTTGGCCTGCTCAGAGCTGAGTCCAACACGCTCCAACAGATGGATCGCCTTCTCCTCCGCCTCCGCCTTGCTGCTGCACAGCTTGTGGAACAGCATCGGCTCGGTGAGGATCTCCATGATCTTCTGCCGGGGATTCAGAGAGGCATAGGGATCCTGAAAGATCATCTGCATCTCTCGACGGATGGGGCGCATCTCCTGCGGCTTGAGCCGGGTGATATCACGTCCGTCGAATATGATCTTGCCGGACTTTGGCTCGATCAGCTTGATGATGGTGCGGGCCGTGGTAGACTTTCCGCATCCGGACTCTCCCACCAGGCTGAACACCTCGCCCTCCTCCACATCAAAGCTGACGTTGTTGACCGCATGAACCACTCGGTTTTCCAGTGAAAAATGGCCGTTTTTGAATTTTACCTTATCCAGAAAATCCTTGGTGAGATTGAACTCCTGCACCAAATTCTCCACCTGAAGAATCTTACTCATGGCTCTCGCCTCCTGTCAGCGGAAAGTGGCACGCCGCACAATGCCCCGGGCCAACCTCATGGTTTTCAGGCGCCACGGTACGGCAAATATCCTGGCAGTATTTGCATCTGGGAGCAAAATAACATCCTTGGGGCAGATCCAGCATACTGGGAACCATACCCGGAATGGATTCCAGGCGTTTTTGCTCCTCTCCCATTCTGGGGATGGAGTTAAGAAGTCCCTCGGTATACGGATGGCTGGGGCGGCGGATCACGTCATCCCGGGAGCCGCTTTCCACGATTTTGCCGCAGTACATCACAATGATGCGATCCGCCATCTGAGAAACCACCGCCAAGTCATGGGTGATCAGGATGAGAGAAGCGTCCTGCTCCTTCACCAGCTTATCCATGAGCTTGAGGATCTGCGCCTGTATGGTCACATCCAGGGCAGTGGTAGGCTCATCGGCGATGATGAGCTTCGGATTGGCAGCCAGGGCGATCGCAATGATGACCCGCTGCCGCATACCGCCAGAAAACTGATGGGGGTAGGATTTCAGCCGATCCTCAGGATTGGGGATACCTACCATATGCAGCAATTCCACACAGCGGGCGTGCTTTTCCTGTTTGGTCATCTGCTTCTGGTGGAGGTCCAGCATCTCGGTGATCTGCTTCTCAATGGTGTAGAGCGGGTTCAGGGAGGTCATCGGATCCTGGAACACCATGGAGATCGCCTTGCCTCGGATCTTCATCATTTCCCGCTCGCTCTTTTTGCTGATGTCCTCGCCCTGGAAAAGGATCCCGTCCGATTCCACCACACCGGGCGGCTCGATCAATTTCAGAATGGAAAAGCTGCTAACGGATTTACCGCTGCCCGACTCGCCCACGATGCCCAGCACCTGTCCCTCATCCAGGGAAAAGCTAATGCCGTCCACCGCCTTGACCACACCGCGGAAGGTGTGGAAATAGGTCCGCAGGTTTTCCACCTGCAGCAGTGTTTCGCTCATCTCGCTCCCCCCTTACTTCAGCTTAGGATTGAACTCATCGCGCAGAAAATCTCCCAGAAGGTTGATTCCGAACACGATCAGCATGATGTAGAGACCCGGCATCACCGCGATCCACCAGTATCCGCTGAACAGCACGTCGAAGCCGTTCTTGACCAGCATACCCAGAGAGGGTTCCGTGACCGGAACACCTACGCCCAGAAAGCTCAGCGTGGCTTCCGCCAGAATAAGGCCGCCCACCTTCATCGTGGAAAGAACGATAACGGTGGTCATTACGTTGGGCAGCACATGCTTGGCGATAATCAGGATATTGGGGAGGCCAATGACTCTGGCCGCATCTACATATTCCATCTGCTTCACCGTCAGCACCTCGGCGCGGACGGTACGGATGTATGTGACACATCCGATGATCGTAAATACGACCAGCAGTTTGCTTACACCCCGTCCAAACATGGTCATGATGAAGAGTGCCACGAGGATATCGGGAAAAGAGAGCAGGATATCTGCCAGACGCATGATAACAGCGTCTACCTTTCCACCAAAATAGCCAGAGATCAGTCCCAGCGTGATACCTACGGCGCAGGCCAGCAACGTACCTACAACGCCGATAAAGAGGGAGATACGGCTTCCGTAAATAAGAGAGCTGAAAATATCCCGTCCCTGACTGTCGGTACCGAAAATAAACCGGGCGTCACCTCCCGCCTCCCATGCAGGCGGCTTGTAGGAATCCGTAAGGGAGAGAGAGGCTACATCATAGGGGTTCTGCGGAGCAAACAGCGGCCCGAAAAGGGCAATGAACAGTACCAGTACCACGATCACCGTGCCGATGATAGCGGACGGACTGCGCTTGTAATTGTGAAAGAACTCAGACTCAGCGATGCGCCGGAAGAAGCTCTTGTTGGGGGCCGCGCCCTTTTTTTTCATTTCACCCATAGCGCATCACCTGATTTTGATTCTCGGGTCGATGACTGTATACAGAAGGTCGACCACAAAATTGATAAACACAAACAACACCGTAGTCAGGATCAGATAGGCCACAATGACCGGCCGATCCACCGAGTTAATGGAGTCAATAAGAAGCTTGCCGAGTCCCGGCCAGGAGTAGATGGTCTCCGTCACCGTCGTAAAGGCGATAAGGGAACCGATTTCCATACCGAACACCGTGATAACCGGGATCAGGGCATTTTTCAGGGCGTGTCCAAAGAGGACCTTTCGGGTGGACACACCTTTGGCTCGGGCAAATTTGATATAATCCTGCCGCATATTCTCCATCACACCGGCACGGGTAAGGCGCACCAGAGATGCGATGTTGGTCACAGACAGCGTCAGAGCAGGCAGGATAATGTACTTAAGTCCACCGGGCGCAAACAGGCTGAAATCCATCCCCAGGAACGGTGCGGTCGCACCCCGTCCCGAGGAGGGAAACCAGTGCAGCTTCAGAGAGAAGATGTAGATCAGCATGATGCCGATGAAGAAGGAGGGCAGGGAAATGCCCAGAATGGAGCCTCCCATCACCAATGTGCTGGATTTTCGTTTGGGGAAAGCGCCCGCATATACGCCCAGTGGGATAGAGATACCGAGCGCCAGCACAGCGGATACAAAAACCAGCTCCAGCGTAGCAGGCACCCGCTGGGCGATCAGAGAGAGCGCATCCACTTTATAGATATAGGACTTGCCGAAATCTCCCTTGAACGCATTGGTAATAAACGATACGTACTGCTCCAGGATCGGTCTGTTGAGCCCCAGTTCTTCTCGAACCTGCTCTCGAACCTCAGGCGGAGCCTTGGGCGAGACCAGCATATTGACGGGATCGCCAATGAAGTTGGCCAGAACAAATACCAGAATGGACACGATGAAAAGTGTAACTACCATTTGCGCCAGCCGCTTCAGGAAATACTTGAACATGGTAATACCTCATTTACGGGCTTACACCCTTTTGGCGGGAGGCAGAAGGGAAGATCCCCTTCTGCCTCCGCCCATTGACTGTTCTTATGCGCGCTTAGAAGGTGAAGTCCCAAGCCAGAATATGGTCATCGCAACTGGGGGTGTACTGAATGCCGGTGCGCACGCCGAAGATATTGTGCTTGAAGAACAGGGGGATGTAGGCGGCCTCGTCCCGGGCGATCTGATCTACCTGCTCCACCAGCGCTGCACGCTTGGCCTGATCGGTCTCAACAGATGCCTGATCCAGCAGCGCATCCACCTCGGCATTGCTGTAATGGCCCCGGTTGCCTTCGCCCATGCCGGGCTTGCCGTCGTAGGTATAGAGCATATCGTTGAAGATGACCATGCCCTCGCCGGAGCTGTCGCCCCAGCCCGCCATGAAGAAGGAGGACTGGAGGTTCTCTGCGTCTGTCTTCTCATAGAAGGAGGCGCGAGGCAGCAGGTTTACCTCGGCCTTGATGCCCACCTTCTCCAGATAGCTGGCAATGGCCTGAGACACCTGATCGGCGTTCATGTCACTGTCGCTGCGGGCGTCGATGCGGAGATAGAAGCCATCGGGATAGCCGGCCTCCGCCAAAAGCTGCTTGGCAAGCTCGGGATCGTAGGCGGGACGCTCTGCATCGGCATTATATCCCACACAGATGCTGGGCATATAGGAGTTAGCCACGGTGGCGTAGCCGTTCATGACGGTATCGACGATCGTCTGAATGTCAATGGCGTGGTAGATAGCCTGACGAACCTTCACGTTGAGAAGCGGGTTGGGATCGTCGGTGCCGGCAGAGCCATGCTCATTGAGCAGATCAAAGCCCATGTAGCTGCAGGACAGGCTGGGATTGGTAATGACCTGAACGTTGGAGGCGTCCTTCAGACGGTCCACGTCCATCACGGGGATGTTGGAGATAAAGTCCACCTCGCCGTTGATGAGAGCGGTGGTGCGGGTGGCTGCATTGGCGATCACGCGGAACTCCACGGTCTCTGCATCAGGCAGCTCGCCCCAATACTCGTCGTTGCGGACCAGCTTGATATAGGATTCCTTCACGTGCTCCACCAGACGATACCGACCGGTACCCACAGGGTTGGCGGAGATCTCCTCGCTGGAAAGGCCCTCACAGGTCTCCTTGTCAAGCATCATGATATGGACCAGGCTGCCGGCAAACACGGGATAGGGGATCTTGGTCACCAGCTGCACGGTGTAATCATCCACCTTCTTGACTTCCTGAAGACGCATGAGGTACACGCCCATCTCCAGGGTAGGATCGTTGAGGATGCGCTCAAAGCTGAAGACCACGTCGTCGGCATTGAAGTCGTTTCCGTTGGAGAACTTCACGCCCTGGCGAAGCTTGAACTCCCACGTCACGCCGTCATCCAGAACTTTCCAGCTCTCTGCCAGACCGGGCTTCTTGCTCAGGTCCGCATCATAGTCCACCAGAGGGTCGTACAGGTGAGACGCCATCTGCATCTCGGCGCTGCTGTCCTTTACTGCGGGGTCCAGCGAGACAACATCATTCAGCACTGCGATGGTCAGGCTCTTTTTGCCGTCATCAGCGGGGTCACTCTGCTGCGATTTGTCTGCCCCACAGCCAGTCAAGGCCACCGAGAGACACAGAGCTACGGACAGGAACATTGCGATGGTTCTCTTTTTCATAGCTGTTTCTCCTTTAAAAAAAATTTCTTATCTCACAAGGTGCGTCGTTTACAGGTATTACTGAAGCGACAGACCGTTGATCGCCTTTTCCATCTGCTCCAGAGCCTTTGTCAGGGTACACCGGGGACAGGCCACATTCATGCGCAGAAAAGCCTCTCCCTGCTTACCGAATTCATAGCCGGCGCAGAACGCCACCTTGGCTTCGTTAATCATGAAATGCTCCAGCGCCATGCCCCGGTAGGGCAGCTGGGAGCAGTCCAGCCAGACCAGATATGTACCCTCGGAGGGGATCATACGGATCTGAGGAATGCGCTCCCGCAGGAACTGATCCAGATACGCCTTGTTGTCGGAGACGTAGGCGATGGCCTGATCCAGCCACTCCTCGCCGTCGTTGTAGGCGGCTATGAGGGCGGCCATGCCGAAAATGTTGTCCAGCCGCGTCTGGGCAATGGACATCTCCTCGTTGAACTTGCACCGCAGGTCGTCGTCCGCCAGCACCAGGGTGGCCATACCCAGTCCGCCCAGATTGAAGCCCTTGTTGGAGGAGTAGCAGACCATGGAATGGCGCAGCACCTCCTCGCCCAGCAGGCCAAAGGTGGTGTGGGGATGCTCCGGCGGCACGAAGTCGCAGTGGATCTCGTCCACCAGCATGAAGATGTTGTGCCGCAGACAGATCTCCGCCACGCCCTCCAGCTCCTGACGGGTCCATACCCGGCCGGTGGGGTTGTGGGGGCTGGAGAGCACCAGTACCTTCACGCCGGAGGCAGCCTTGGCCTCCATATCGGAGAAGTCGAAGGTGTAGCGCCCGTCCTTCCAGACCAGCGGCGTCTCTACCAGCTTCCGGCCGCCCCGGGTGACCATGTCAAACAGCGGGTCGTAGTTGGGCATGGGGACCATGACCCTGTCGCCGGGCTTGGTGAGGATGCGCAGCATCACGTTCAAGGCGTAGATCACGCCGGGAGGCGCAAAGGCCAGATGCTCATAGTTGACCTCAAAGCCATGGCGCTTTTTCAGCCAGCCCATCACCGCATCATAATAGGGCTGCTGGCGCATACCGTAGCCGTAAACCGGATGGGCGGCGCGCTTCTGTACAGCCTCCACGACGCAGGGGGCGCAGGCGAAATCCATGTCCGCCACCCACATGGGGATCACATCATCCCGGCCGAAATAGTCCATATCGCAGTCCCACTTAAAGGAAAAGGTATTTCTGCGATTGATGGGGGTATCAAAATCGTATCTCATACAGCGCCACCAACCAGTGCAACGACGTTCCACGGAATGATGGACACTGCCGCCGCCAGCAGCGCATAGTTTGCAGCTTCCATTACAAATGCCTCCTTAAAAATATAACGTGTGGGGGGGGATGGCATTGAGCCTCCCTTCTGATAACTTTGTTATGTTGCTGATTATAATTTATCACACTACCTTTGTCAATCTTGAATAACTTGAATAAGTGCCAAGAAAGTTGATAATTTTTTGTCTAAATTGCTGCCTCGAAAGCTATTTCCGCCTTAGTCTGCAAAAAAAATATTACATCCTCCCTCCGCTTTCCAGCATATTAGGGTTGATTTATCCATTCATTTTCGATATACTGGCTTTCAGCAGCACTATGTGACAGTTTTTTATCAGGCAAGAATGATTGTTGAGAAAGTAGGGATACAGTGAGCAACTACGCCTGTCTTGAGCGATACATTCCTCTGGTGGAATTTATGGGAAAGATCTGCGGAAAGAGTTATGAGATCATCCTCCATGACGTTTCCACGCCGGAGCGCTCGGTGATTGCCGCCTGCAACGAGCATCTCAGCGGCCGCCGCATAGGCGACCCCATGACGGAGTTGGCCAAGGAACTGCTGCGAACCGGAGTCTATCAGGAGCACGACTATGTGGCCAACTACGAGGGCCGCACCCGGGGAGGTAAGCGCTTCGTCTCTTCCACCTATTTCATTAAGGAAAAGGGGCATCTGGTGGGGCTGATCTGCGTGAACCACGATGTGGAAGATATTCTGGTGCTCTCGGAGCATCTTTCCAACCTGCTCCATTCCTTTTCTCTTCCGCAAGAGGAGGAGAGCTCCGCCTATACCGAAAACCTGGATGATTCCATCCCGGAGCTGTCCAGCAATCTGATCCACTCCACCATCCTCGGCTATGGTATCCCCTCCGATGCCATGCATACCGCCGACAAGCTGGAGATACTCCGCTCTCTGGAAGCGCAGGGCGTATTCCATACCAAGGGCTCCATCGGACAGGTCGCCAGGGAACTGCACATCTCCGAACCCACGGTCTACCGCTACCTGCGGCGTATCCGCAGCGAAGCAACATGATCTTCCGCTGCGGCGCTTCACCTGCGGGCGGGATGCGCTGACGTCTCGATGCGTAAAGCGGCCGGCCAGGAACATCTGATTTAACAGCAGCTATTGGCGGATCCCTGATACTTCCCGATCCCTATGGCTCTGCATTTATTACGATTACGCTTCTGATAAAGGAGGACTCGAACATGAAATTTTACATTCTTTGTGACATTGAAGGCGTGGCTTCTTTGACCTGCTGGGACGAGGCACGTTCCGCCAACGCCTGCTATGCGCCTATGGCACGGGAAATGGCGTTGGAGGCTGCCGCCGCGGCCCGTGGCCTTTTCTCCGGCGGAGCCGACGAGGTCGTCATAGAGGATATGCACGGAGACGGCTGCAACATTGACTGCGCCCTGCTCCCCAGAGATGCCCGTCTCCTTCGGGGGATCACCCACGATATTGTGGGCCTTACCGGTATTTTTGACGAGAGCTATGACGGTATGCTGATGGTCGGCTTTCACGACGCCGCCTCCGCCCCCGGAAATCCCACGTCCCACACGATGGTAAGCTCCCGCATTTTCCGCCTTACGGTCAATGGTGCGCTGTGGGGAGAATTCGAGATGTACGCCCATGCCGCCGCTTACCGGGGCGTTCCCACCCTATTCGCCAGCGGCGACGAGGGGATGTGTGCGGCTGCAGCGCGCACCGTACCCGGCCTGCTGACCGTACCAACCAAATCCGGCCACGGCTACGGCGTTCTGACAAAGACCCCGGAGCTTGTCTGCGAGGAGATCGAGGGCATGATGGCCGAGGCTGTGGCGGCGGCAAAAACAGCCGCACCTCCGGTACTTCCCGATCACTTCCACGTGGAGGTCACCTATATACACCATTATGACGCCTATGGATGCTCCCACTATCCCGGCGCCAGCCTCATCTCTCCCACCACCGTGGCCTTTGATGCCGATGATTACGGTGATGTGCTGCGCTTTTTCTATTTTGTGATTTAAGAAACGGAGGTATATGCTATGGCTGTTATTGCCTATCAATACCGTGGTGATCTGGTGGATCAGATCCACCGGGGACATATTGCGGTAACGGATCACACAGGCCGGATCCTTTGGAAGCTCGGTGATCCGGAGCGTCTTACGTTTGCCCGCTCCTCCGCCAAGCCCCTTCAGGCGATCCCCGTGGCAGAAAGCGGTGCGCTGGAGCATTATGGCATTACCCCGCAGGAACTGGCCGTCATCTGTTCCTCCCACAACGGAGAGCCCTTTCATGTAAAGGCCGTGGAGAGCATCCTGCACAAGGCAGGTCTCTCCCCCGATCAGCTGTGCTGCGGGTCGGAATACCCCATGTATGTCCCCGCCGAGGACGCCTTGAAGATCGCCGGCATCCCCCGGGCGCCCATCTACTGCGACTGCTCCGGAAAGCACGCCGGTATGCTCATCACCGCCCGCCATTTAGGGGAGTCTTTGGAAGGCTATACTGCTTTGGAGCACCCCGTCCAGCAGCGTATCCTCTCGGTGTTCGCTGAAATGTGCGGCGTAGAGACCTCCGATGTCCAGTTGGCCGTGGACGGCTGCGGCGTTCCGGTCCATGCGCTGCCCCTTTACCGGCTGGCACAGGGCTACGCCCGTATGTCCCTCCCCACGCTTTTCGCCCCCACCCGGGCCGCTACCCTCCGGCGCATCACATCCGCCATGACAGCACATCCGGAAATGGTGGCGGGAACCGATCGCATCTGCACCCAGCTGATGGCCGCCTTCGGCGACCGAATCTTCTGCAAATCAGGCGCCAGCGCATTCTATGCCGTGGGCATCAAGGATAAGGGAATCGGCATTGCCCTCAAAATGGAGGACGGCGCCTCCTCCATCGTCCCGTATGCCATCCTCTCGGTTCTCACCCAGCTCGGCGTCATCACGCCGGAGGAAGCCTGCTCTCTGCCCCGCTACCACGACAAAAACCTTTACAACAACCACCACGCCGTCGTGGGCCGCACCGAGCTGGCCTTTCAACTGGAGCAGGTCTGCTAACGGCACGGGCTGCACGCAAAACAGAGCGCATCTGTCCTCTTGTCAGAAAGCAGCATAAACAAAACCACCCGCTTATATGCTCTGCCGCAAGTTCGGCGTGGATGTGAAGAACTTCGCCATTGACCGTATTCCGGAGGAGCTGGCGGGCAAGTCCCCCAAGGAAATCCGTACTGAGCTTTCCAAGACCCGTTCTGCGATGAGCGAGATCGGCTCCCGTGTGTCGGAGGAAATCTACCGCCGTCGAGCAGACCGAAGCAAAGATCAGGAAAGATGAGGTGTGAGCGATGAAAGAGGAACGCTATCACATCGCCTTGGACGATTATGAACACGGCGTAGTGATTCGAGCCTTGAACGATACCAAAACCGAACTGATGAATGAGGGTAAATCTACCGATGCCGTGGATGATCTTATCATCAAGGTCGGGTATGCCCCAAAGAAAAAGTTCAAGGTAGTGGAAAGAAAGGACTGCTCCTGTCGTGAATCGAGATAACGACAGACAGACCTCCATCATTCTCGCCGTACTCGGTATCCTGCCGATTGTGTGGCTCGGACTTCCCATTGCACCATCCGTTAAGGGTGGCTTGCCGGAGATACTGCCGAGCTTGATGAATGTGATGAGCGACCCGTTTCATATAGTGCTTTGCGAGGACAGTGTAAAAACTGTCCTCGTTTTGCTTCTCTGCTATGGAATGGGCATCGGGATCTACTTCTCTACACGCAGGAACTACCGACGCCGGGAGGAACACGGCAGCGCAAAATGGGGCAATGCCAAAGCCGTGGACAAGAAATACCGGCAGAACCCACCGTCCGAAAACAAGCTGATGACGCAGGCAGTCCGTATCGGACTCAACGGCAAGAAACACCGCCGCAATCTGAACACCCTTGTCTGCGGCGGTTCCGGTGCCGGTAAGACCCGCTTTTACTGCAAACCAAATCTGATGCAGGCAAATACCAGTTTTGTCATTCTCGATCCGAACGGAAAAGAAGTTTTAGGATATATATTGCAAGCAGTCCATTGAATATGGCTGCGAATAAAAGACGGAAAGGAGGTCAGAAAGTGCCTAAAATCAGGGATTTTGATAGAGTTACAGCCCTCTATGAAAGGCTGTCCAAGGATGATGAGCAGCAGGGCGAATCGAACTCAATACTGAATCAAGAGTTACTATGTAAAGGGTGGTTTCTCCCACCTAATACATATGACTGCGGCTCATTTGTGGTGAATTGAAAAGCAGTTGTAGGAAAGGAGAAGAAAAGTTCTTATAACCGCTGGAAATCAACACACGAAGGAGCTAATTTTTATGAAATCGCTATTTGAGCAACTGGGCGGCACTTATCATCAGGAGGGCGATTACCTTATCCCAAACCTTACCCTGCCGGATGAGCCAGAATATCAGATTGGCAAGTATGGGCGTATGCGCCGTAGCTATCTGAAAGAACATCGCCCTGTTCTCTACGCAAACTATCTCACGAGCGGAACGCTGCACCGGCATCTTGCGGAGATCGACCAAGCCTGCAATAAGCGAATGGAAATCATCATCTCTGCTATGGCGAAGCAGGAAGTCGTGACCGAAGTTCTGAAAGCCGCTGACCAGATGGAATGGGTGCGCCGGATGAACAGCATTCGCAGCCGTGCGGAGGAAGTCGTTCTGACTGAACTTGTATATAACTGATGAACGCCCGTTATTGGCTGCATGGCCGATAACGGGCGTTCTCTTATTCTTTGGGCAATACGAACCTATATTTGCCCTTGCCTTGACCGGCAACAGGTTCTATTAGTCCTGCGCTTTTGAGCTTATCTATCAATGCACCTGCCGGTGAGGAGGTTACACCCGCGAGCTTCATAATATCCGCTCGTGCAAATGCAGCGTCAAAACCAAATTTATGATACAGACTTAGCATTGTTTCCTTGGTGCTTGCTTTCGCTTTCAGCCCTAAAAGGAGTGTTTCAAACAGCTGGTTTTTCTCAGAAACAACTGCTTTCTGCTCATCAAACAACTGGTTTTCATCCGAAATACTCGTTTTATCAATGGATTGTCCATAATTCAGGTTATACAGCGTCACTCGGAATGAGGTAACATCCGAGTAGAATTTAGGCTCCAACTCAGCACGGTAGTTATGGGCGGCATGGTAGGATTCCGTGATCTTCTTAAAGCCGCTGCCTTGCCGCTCCATATAGCCCAATCTGCCGAAAATATCTGCAAGGACAGGATTGCGGCGTGTGGAGGAAATACTGGACAGATCCCGTTCCTGTATCCGTGTGCCGTCTGGCATACCACCGGGAGAATAAATGGTGAGACGGTCATCGTAGATATCAATATGGACCTCGCTGCCCAATATCAGATAGTCGCGGTGGATCAGCGCATTGACAAGCGCCTCGAAAACGCTTCGTTCGCAGTAATCCGGCATTTCAATGCGGGAATCTGCGGTTTTCTTCCAGCGGGTTTTCATATTCCGCTTGACAAAGCTGACGCCCTCATTGAGCAGGATAATCAGGCTGCCTGAATACTCTGCGCTGTCAAGCGCATCTACCATGCCGCCGCTTTTATCAAGACCGTTCCAATGAGTGCAGAACAGGCGGGAATGCCGGATGGGCGAATCGTCCGCAAGCAGAGCGCCTGCATTGGTCAGCTTGCCGTTTTCGTCCCGCATATCAAAGGAATCGAACAGCTTTTCTTCCATGCTGTTGCCCGTCCACGCCTTATATCGCTCCCGCAGCTTGGAAAAAGCGTAATCCTTGAAATCATACTCAGAAACCAGTTCGTCATAGGTGCGGTGCATTCCTTTGAGAATCAGCTGATTGAGGACATAGGATGGGGCAATCACGCTTTCATTGCCCATTCGGATATAGGCTTCCATGATACCGTCCGCTTTATAGTAATACGGAGTAGACCGTCCGGACGATACGGACAGGACAAGGATGTCCTTGCCGCTTTCCCGTTCAGGAGCAAGGACAAAACTCGGATAGGGCGTAATCCGCTCTTTGATCAGACGGCTGATCATCTCTGCGTCGGTCTGCGCATCCGACAAGCCTATCACGTTTCTGCCATCATCAATCCCGAAAAACAGCGTGCCGCCGATGCCATTTGCAAAGGCGCTGACGCTTTTCAGCCAGCTTTTCGGCTTCTTTACCTCCAGCGCGACCTTGAAATCACATTCGGTCGCTTCTGCGATCCAGCGGTCAATCATCATTCTCACCGTCCTGTCCCTTATTTTTCCCTCTGCTCTTATAGACATTATACTGATTCTTGCACCGGGCGCTGCAAAATGCGGAATTGGCCCGGCTGCCGAGGAACACCTTCTGGCCGTGCTTGCACAGCCGCAGGGGTTTTGCATCGTCCACCAGCATGAAGCTGAACATCATCTGGATGCCCAGCAGCAACGAATGGAAGTCCCAATAGATGGTCGGTTTCTCCAGCAGTTCGATATGATAGGTAGGCGCAATGCCGCCGAAGGCAGCCATGGCCTTGCGGTAGAGATTTCTTGTATCCTCGTCAATGCTGTCGTAGTCGTTGTAGTACAAGATGGATGTGGTCAGCGTGAACGCCCAATCCTTGAACTGCTGCGCCACCCAGTCATACGGCTCGGCATACTCCCGCTGGAAGCTCATGTTCTTCGCCATCGGCTCATCCATGAAGGTCATCGTCAGGGCGATCATCATATTATCCCCGGAAACATTCCAACTGGATTCCACACCCTTTTTCACCACATCCAATTTATCGAAGGGATAGAATAGAGCAAGATAATCCTCTGTCGCCATGCTTTCTTCCTTGATGAAGTGATTCTTCGGCAGATAGACTGCCTCATAGTCCATAAATGACGGCGTGGTGGGCAGTGCCGTCATCAGCCCCAACAGACCGTAGTGGGTCACAAAAGTCAGAATTGCCTTTTCCACCTCGTCCTCCGGACTGCGGTTCATCATCAGCATCCCCACATTCAGTGCCTCCAGCACCATCTCGGAGGACTCCTTCAGCGGGTTATAGATGTCGGGCTTTGCCGTCTTTTCCGGTGTGATATAGCGTTTTCCGTCCTTGCCGGTCTTGATCTCATAGCGGTCATACCGCACCCAATGGGAACGGGACTGTGCAAACAGATTGTTCATGACGCTGTTCCTCTCAAATCGTAATCTATCTGTATATTAATCATATTACCATTGTATCAACCGTCCTTGGTATCGTCAAGGACGACTTTCTTTTTTCTCGGCTTTGTTTTGTTCTCCCGGCGGATCACGGCATCTTTGCCCATGGTTTGCAGCAGCGCTTCATATTCCTCTACGAACTCGCGCTCCCGCAGGGTAAGGCCATGATCGTTTTCCAGCTTTTCGCTCAGATGCTCATACATCCGCTTTTGCAGCTTTTTCTGAATGGTCATCCGCAGCTTTCGGATATTCCGGTCGGACTGCCCGCGGATGGCGGCAAGCCGTGCGGTGCTGTATTGCTTGACAAACAGGTAGTACAGCACCTCCTTCTGCTCATCACTGAGGGTGAAAAAGAGCTTGGAGAGAAAACTGTTTGCTGTCAGCTCATGCAGCTCGTAGGGACAGGAGAAGATGATGTCAAGAAAATTTCCCTGACAGAGCTGACGGAACCTCGGCAGATTCATCCAGAGGGGAGCAATCTTCGGATCAGGCACAGCCTGAAACTCCAACGGAACATCCCCGCGCAGGTTTTCGTGGTCACGCTCTCGGCGTTCCCGATTTCTGTCCAGCTTGTTCCACTCGTCTACCACAGTCAGAAAATCGGATTCCGTCCGGGCTGCTTCCTCCAGCCGCCGCAGAGCCTCTGCCCGAATTTCCCGCTTGAGCCGCTTCTCGCTGGTGGGTGCGGCTTCCTCTTCCTCGTCCTCCAGCTCGGCATGATAGTCTCTGGGATGCTCGTCCTGCTCCAGCTCGCTTTCCAGCTCCAGCGTGTGTTCCTCTGCAAGTGCTTCCTCCAGCGTCTCATCCACGGGCGCAGTGTCAGACGAATCCTCCCAATCGGCAAAGCCGTCCGCATCCATTTCAAGGCCGGTTTCCTCTATTTGCTCCTCGGCATCTTCTTCCTCATCGGAAAAATCATCATCCCACAGCAGTTCATCCTCCCATGGTTCCACGACAGCTTCACCTCCCCGAAAAAATATTTTTCTTTTTTTCAAAAACGGTTCCGATTTACACCCCGTATTTCTCCTATTAGTAGAGAAAGTAATCTTAGCACAAGTTACACGGGTTACTTTCCGAGCCATCAGCGAAGAAAAGGAGGATATGGAGCATGGAAAACCAACAGAAAGCCAGGGTTAGCTTACAGCCAACGGAACCAAACATATTATATCAAAATCCAACCAATCACGCAAGGAGGATGCCTATGGAGCAGAACAAACGAGAACAGTTTATCATCCGCCGGATCGGCGGCACCACCTACAAGGTCAGAGTCGTGTTCAACGAAAGTGGCGGCGAGACCTTGGAAGATAAAATTTTGCGGATTGTACGCAATGATATGGTTACAAACGACGGAACCTATGGTATAATGGAGACACCACAAATGAGCCGACAGTCTGAAAGGAGCGCATCATGAGCGTGAAACAGACTGAAAGCAAAATTACCGCTCTCTATGAGCGGCTGTCCCGCGACGATGACAACGCCGGGGATAGCAATTCCATCGTGAATCAGAAAAAATACCTCGAAAGCTATGCCCAGCAGAGAGGATACACCAACTGCCGACACTATACGGACGACGGATGGAGCGGCGGCAATTTCGAGCGCCCGGCATGGAAGCAGCTCATCGCAGATATTGAGGCAGGCAAAGTTGCCCATGTGATCGTCAAGGATATGAGCCGGGCGGGGCGTGACTATCTGCAAACTGGCTTTTACACGGAGGTATTCTTCCGGCAGCACGGTGTTCACTTTGTCGCCATCGTCAACAGCGTGGACAGTGACGACCAGAACAGCAATGAGTTTGCCCCCTTCCTCAACATCATGAACGAATGGTATCTGCGCGACCTGAGCCGCAAGCAGAAAACCGCCATCCGTGTCAAGGGGGAATCCGGCAAGCCCACCACCAACTGCGCCATTTACGGCTACAAGAAAGATCCGGAGAACAAATACCACTGGCTGATCGACGAGGAAGCGGCTGCCGTGGTGCGGCGTATTTTCCGATTGACCATCGAGGGCAAAGGTCCCTATGACATCGCCCGCATTCTGTTCGATGACAAGATCGACACCCCTGCGGTCTACTTCGGCAAGCAAAACAAGGGCATCTGGAAAAGCAAAGAGGAATTTTCCAATCCCTATAACTGGAGCGGCTATGTCGTGGGACAGATCCTCTCCAAGCCGGAGTATATGGGGCATACGGTGAATTTCCGCTCCCACAAGCAGTCCTATAAAGATAAAAACGCCGTGATGAATCCCAAGGAGGATTGGCTCATCTTTGAGGACACCCACGAGGCCATCGTGGACAGGGAGACATGGGAGCTTGCGCAGAAGCTCCGCAAGACGCCAAAGCGCATTGACACGCTGGGAGAAGCGAATCCGCTGACCGGGCTTTTGTACTGCGCTGACTGCGGAGAAAAGATGTATAACCATCGCTCCAAAGGCGGCACAGAGAATAATCCGTACCCATCTGACTTTTTCGACTGCTCTGCCTATACCCTGGCGCATCAGAAACGGACAAGTGCCTGTTTTGGTCACTACATCTCCACCAAGGCTCTGCGCACCCTGATTCTGGACACCATCCGCACGGTCAGCACCTTTGCGATTTCCAATCAGGAGGCGTTCATGGAAAAGGTGCGCTCTGCCTCCCAGCTCCAACAGGCAGAAGCGGCCAAGGATGCCAAGCGAAAGCTGAGCAAGGACAAAAAGCGCATTGCCGAGTTGGACACCATCATCAAAAAGCTCTATGAATCCTTTGCCGTCGGGCGCATTACCGATGAACGCTTTGACCGCCTGCTGGCAGATTACGAAGCCGAGCAGAAAGCGCTGCAAACTGCTGTCGCAGAAGCGGAAGAAAAGCTGTCCGCTTTCGCAGAGGACACCGCCCGTGTGGAGCAGTTTTTGGAGCTGGCAAAGAAGTACACCGATTTTTCCGAGCTGACCACGCCCATGATCAATGAGTTTATTGAGAAAATCATCGTCCACGCCCCGGAAAAAATTGACGGCGACCGGGTGCAGGAAGTGGATATCCACCTTCGCTTTATCGGGCAGTTTGAGCTTCCCGCACCGGAGCTGACCGAGGAAGAAATCAAGCGGCAGGAACAGCTCAAGCGGCACCGCATCAAAAGCCGGGAGCGGTATCAGAAAATCAAGGCTGGAGAACACGCTGTCGGTCAGCCCTTCACGCTGACCTGCAAGTGCTGCGGGCAGGAATTTGCATCCAAACGGACGAACACCCTGTTCTGCGGCCCCAACTGCCGTGCGAAATTCTACCGTCAGGAGGCGGCAGAGGGCCGCAGCCGGGCGTGTACCTGCGAAAACTGCGGCAAGGAGTTTATCACAACAAGGTCAGATGTGAAATATTGCAGTGACGATTGTCGGTATGCAGCACAGATTAAGCGGCAGGGCGCACGAAAGAAAGCCTTGCGAGAAGCTAAGAACGAGAAAGAAACGAAAACAGCATAATAAGAGACGCAGACGGCGGCTTGCCCCAGATCGGGCAGACCGCCGTTTTTGCGCAGAAATGGAGGTATCATGCGTATTTTTGAAATCGTAAAAGAGAATGTCAATCTGCGGGAGGCGGCAGAGCTGTACGGGATCGATGTGAATAGATATGGCAAAGCCCTCTGCCCCTTTCACAACGACCGGCACCCCAGCCTGTATGTGGCGGACGATCACTATTATTGCTTCGCCTGTGGGGAGCACGGAGACGTAATCGACTTTGTAGGCAGGCTGTTTCAGCTTTCGCCCTATGATGCGGCGCGGAAGCTGATGACAGATTTTCATCTCAGCCCGGACAAGCCGCCCAGCGCAGCAGCACTCCACGCAAAGCGCATCCGAACAGAAGCACAGCAGCTCATGGAAAACGAGCGGCTGTGCTTTTCTGTTCTGTCGGATTACGCCCGTGTGCTGCGGGATTGGAAGGTGCGGTATGCGCCGCAATCTCCTGACGCGCCTGTTCACGCACGGTTCATGGAAGCCTGTCACAAGCTCGACGAAACGGAATACTATCTGGATATTCTGTGCGTCGGGGATTCCCACGAACGCGCCGAAGTCGTGCAGCAGCAGATGGCAGACGGCAAACTGGACAGGCTGCGACGGAGATTAGAGAAAATTCACAAGGAGGAATTGGAAGATGGATATGACACCGCAGGCGTGGCCTGACTGGTACGACGGCAGACACATCAATGAAGTGCTGTTCTGCCAGCAGTTTTTGGACAAGCACCCCATGAAATGTGTGCGTGGGAGGCTTTTCACCGTGGACGGGCTGATCGAGGACGAGGGACAGATCGGCAATCTCATTCTGGAGGAAATCTCCGGAGTTCTGACCTCCGGGCTGTCCAAAGTTGTGACAAATCTGCTTGCCAGCATCAAGCTGCAAGCGTATTCGCCGCCGCTGCCCATTGAAGCCGACCGCATCCATGTTGCCAACGGGACGTATTTCATGGACGGTAGCTTTACCCCCAACAAGAGCTACTGCAACAACCGCCTGACCGTCTCTTACAATCCTGATGCACCTACACCGAAACGCTGGCTGCAATTCCTGTCCGAGCTGCTGCAACCGGAGGACATTCCCACCTTGCAGGAGTTTCTCGGCTACTGTCTGCTGCCAACCACCAAGGGACAGAAGATGCTCATGCTCATCGGCAAGGGCGGCGAGGGTAAAAGCCGCATCGGTCTTGTCATGCGCTCGCTGCTGGGCGACAGCATGAATACCACCAGCATCCAGAAGGTGGAGAGCAACCGGTTCAGCCGTGCGGATTTGGAAAACAAGCTCCTGATGGTGGACGATGATATGGATTTGAGCGCCCTGCCCAAGACCAACTATATCAAATCCATCGTCACGTCCGAGTGCAAAATGGACATGGAGCGCAAGGGCGTTCAGAGTTACCAAAGCCAGCTCTATGTCCGGTTCCTCTGCTTCGGAAACGGTGCGCTGACCGCCCTGCACGACAAGTCCGACGGTTTCTTTCGCCGCCAGATCGTGCTGACCACCAAAGACCGGCCCGCAGGCAGAGCGGACGATCCGTTTCTGGTGGACAAGCTGCTGCGTGAAAAGGAGGGGATCTTCCTCTGGTGTCTGGAGGGGCTGCACCGGCTGATCGGGAACAACTATCAGTTCAGCATTTCCGGTAAGGCCAGAGAAAATATGGAGACGGTCAAGCGCAGCAGCAACAATGTGATCGAGTTTCTGCAATCTGAGGGCTATATCCGCTTTCGGGTAGACAGCGAAGCCAGCTCCAAGGCGATCTATGAAGCCTATACAAGATGGTGCGATGATAACGCACAGAAGCCCATGTCTGCCAACCGGGTCAGCTCTGAGCTTGCACAAAATGAGCGGCTTTACAACGTGGAGGCCACCAACAATGTCCATGCCGGCGGTAAGCGGGTGCGGGGATTTGTGGGCATTGAGGTGGTCAATCCGCTGCCGTATTGAAAACGAGAAACGGACTTCAAAATTGCCGTACACGCCGTACACTCTGTACGGCTGTTTTTGATTCCATCCTAAAAAACCGCTTTTGCTTGTGCGCACCGTGAAGCATTTCACGGCAGCGTGTAAAATCTGTCGCCAAATCGGCGGCCGGTACGCAAAACCGGCGTACAGAAGCGTACAGAAGGCGGGCTTGCCGTACCAAACCGTACACCGACGGCTCTATTTTGCTATTCCAAAATCAATGCTTGTGAAATCCGTGAAGATTTTTGCCGCAGGTCGAACACGATGCACCATCCGGTGATTTACCGAAATGCGAAGCTGCTGTACCGGACTGTGGTATATCCTGCCATTCCGTATGTTCTCACACAGAACGATGAAGCCGATAGGGCGCAGTTGTGAACAGGGCATCACGGGCGGAAATCTGAGCGGATTTGCGGCACGGCAGATTCTTCACCGCAAAGCGCACACAGTTCACTTACTCAAAAACCAATATCACGAAAATATGGAGGTAAAAAGTTGATGAAATCCAATCTGAGAAATGAGATCAAGTCGTACATCGTTCGTCAGGGAATGACCATGCAGGAGGTGGTCGATCTGCTGCGGGACGAACACGGCTGGTCTGACAGTGTATCCAACCTGTCTAATAAGCTCCAACGGGAATCCCTGCGCTATGTCGAGGCTGTCCAGCTTGCCGATGCGCTGGGTTTCGAGATCGTCTGGCAGAGGCGGAAGTGAGGAGGATTTTTCACATGACAGATGCAGAAAAGAAGCTGTTGCAGGCGCAGCACCGATTGGAGGAAGCGCAGGCACGGGATCGTGTCAAGGAGCGCAAAGCCAGAACGCGAAGGCTCATTCAGGAGGGTGCAATTCTGGAAAAGGTGCTGCCGGAGGTGCGGACGATGGAACCGTCTGTGCTGGAGGATTACCTGATGCAGAAGCTGCCGCAGCACGATTGAGTCCGCTGGGAGGTCTCCGGGAAACCGGGGACCTTCCTCTTTTTTCTCCCGAAGGGCGCACTTACTCACCACCTGCTGAAGCAGACGGTGGTAGCCCTCCCGTTGGTCGGGCACGTGCGCTCTCCGAGGGGGATTGCGGCTCCTGCGGGAGCCGTTGGACAAGGCTGCATTTCTGCCAAACTGCCAGCCTTGCCCATGCAGTCGGCGCAGGGGTTTCCGTTTTGGAAGCCCCTGTTCATGGGGTGGTATATTGCCACCCCATCCCGCCGCCTGCCTGCGTCAACCTGCCACCGGCAGCTTGACACAGATACAGGGCACCCCTGGTGGTGCGTCGTATTTCACGACGCACTGAGCGAAAACAAGGGTGCCCTGTTTCGAGGCACCCCTTTCAGAAAGGACAAGGTGATTTATGGCGATTTATCATTTGGAGGCCAAGATGGTCAGCCGTGGAGCCGGACGCTCCGCCGTGGCTGCTGCGGCCTATCTGAGCTGTTCCCGGATGCTCAACGAGTATGACGGAGTGCAGCACGACTACACCCGCAAACAGGGACTTGGATGGCGGCAGGTTTTTCTGCCAGCCACCGCCCCCGCAGAGTGGCAGGATCGGGAAACCCTGTGGAACGCCGTGGAGGAAACCGAAACCGCAAAGGACAGCCGCCTTGCCCGTGAATTTGTGGCGGCGCTGCCCATAGAATTGAGCCGTGAGGAGCAGATCGAGTTGCTGCAAGAATTTATCCGGGAGCAGTTCGTATCAGACGGGATGTGTGCTGATGCTGCCATCCATGACCCATATCCTCCCGGACACAATCCCCATGCCCATATCCTGCTGACAGTGCGCCCGCTGGATGAAAAGGGAAAATGGCAGTACAAGACCGAGAAAGAATATCTCTGTGTCAAAGACGGCGAGGAACGGGGCTTTACCGCCGCCGAGTTCAAGCAGGCGCAGGCCGACGGCTGGGAGAAGCAGTATCAGTACAAGGTGGGCAAAAAGAAGGTGTATATGGCTCCGTCCGCAGCGCAGGCCCAGGGCTATGAACGGGTATCCAAATATCCTAAAAGCACCAAATATGGCAGGCAGAATCCCATCACGGAACGATGGAACAGCGACGAGCAGCTTGTCCTCTGGCGTCAGGCATGGGCGGATGTGACCAATCTTCATTTGGAGCGCACTGGGCACGAAGAACGCATCGACCACCGCAGCCATGCCGAGCGTGGGCTGCTGGAGCAGCCTACGGTCCATGAGGGGGTGGTTGCCAGAGCCATGGAGAAAAAGGGTATTATCTCTGACCGATGTGAACTGAACCGGCAGATCAAGGCCGACAATGCCCTGCTCCGGGAGCTGAGAGGACAGGTCAAAAAGCTGGCGCAGGCAGTCAAAAACACCCTCCCGGCACTTGCCGAGGCCATGGAAAATCTGCGAAAAAATTTGCTTCTGTTCTGCTATCAGCTGGGGTATCTCCGCAAGGGTAAGGAACGTCTGAACACTTCGCTGAATACGCTGCGCCCTGCCCTCACGCAGTACAATCAGCTGGCAAAGGACATCCGGGATAAGACGAAAGAGCGCCGCAGTCTGCTTTCCGAGAAAAAGGCGCTCTCTGCGGTTCATGTATTCCGGCACCGGGAACTGGCGGCTAAGATAGCGGCTCTGACGGAGGATTTGGAGGAACTGCGTTCGGAGAAAAATCTGCTTCTGGCATCGCTGGCATATACCGAGGAAGATGCCGCCGATAAATTTCCTAAAGACATTGTAGCTATGGAGCAGAGCCTGAAACGGCTGGAAGAACAGGAGCAGAAATATTCCACCGAGTTGGACGCTGCCCTGAATGAGTATGCCGGGCTTCGGGAGCAGGCACAGGGTTTCAACCGGGTGCAGCTGTATGAAGCAAGACAGGCCATCCGCCCCGGCAAAGAACAGGAAGCGGAGAACCAGGCACAGCAGGTTTACGTTGAGAAGTACAGCCCACTTCTGATGTTTGACAGTAAAAAGGCGGTGTCCCGTATGCTGCATGAGGATATTGAGCGGCAGGCAGTACGGAGAATGATGCGACAGGCGCATAAGGAGCAGCAGACTTTTCAAAAGAAAAAGAGTGAACAGGAACGGTAACCCACCGTTCCTGTTCACTACAACCTTAACGGGATTTCCCCATAACATTTGATTTGTCTTGATAATTATTTACATCCCATCATTCAATAAAACCAAAGTATATCGCAGCAGCTGCAGCAAGAGCGATTCGATACCAGCCAAAAATTCTGAAATCATGTTTTTTGATGAACGACATAAGGAAACGAATAGATATTATCGATACCAAAAACGCAACAAACATTCCGGTAAGTAGTACAGCACACTCAATAGCTGTAAATTTTATGCCAAAACTCATGAGCTTAATCGCACTCGCTCCAAACATGACCGGTACTGCCATCATAAATGTAAACTCAGCTGCCGCCACTCGTGACACTCCAATTATACGTGCACCGATGATAGTTGCTCCTGATCGGGATGTTCCAGGTAATACAGCCGCAATAAGCTGAAACATGCCAATCCATAGTGCTGCTTGATAAGTTAATTTCTCGACAGATTCTATGGTCGGCGTTCTCTCTTTATTTTGGTGCTCCACCACCAGAAATAACACGCCAAACAAAGCAAGCATGGTAATCACCACGAGCGGATGAAAGAAAAGAGCATTCAACATATCACTCCACAGGATACCGATAACTCCGGCAGGAATACAAGCTACAATAATCTTTGGCCACAGAGCTAAAACATCCTTTTTCAGATGGGGCTTACCATGAAACGAAACTGGACAAAGCTTACTCCAAAACAGAAGAAGTACAGCCAAAATTGCACCAAGTTGGATTACTACATAGAACATCTCCATGAACTCCGGTGTCATATCAAGCTGGAGGAACTCATCCAGTAAAATCATGTGTCCTGTACTGCTAATGGGCAACCACTCCGTAACTCCTTGCACCACACCAAAAACTACCGCTTTGATAATTTCCACAGTATCCATTTTATTTCACCTCCAGTAATATATACAGATAATTATCTCTTTCAAAAAAGGCGGAGGGTGCCCCCTCCGCCTTTCTACTTATTTATGGATATGTTTTTTAATCGCTTTTACGATTTCCACTTGCAGGATCGACATAAGGGACAATCCTATGACGATCAGCCACTGTGTGCCATCCAACAAGGTCAACTGGAACGCACTTTGCAGTGCAGGGACAAACAGGATGCACGCCATCAGAAGGGCGGACACCACGAAGGAAATAATCAGCCAGGGGTTGATCCCCTCTGCCCGCACCCAGATAGGCTCCGTATTGGAACGCTGGTTAAAAGCGCGAAGCATCTGAGAGAAGGCCAGCACACAGAACGCCATTGTCTGACCGGTCACATGACCGCCCATGCTTGCGCCGATCCAGTAAGCGCAAGTGGTCATGGCCGCCACAAAGATACCTTGCGTAATGACCCGGCGAACCAGATCCTTTTCAAACAGAGTGCCTGATTTTACCGGCTTGTGCTTCATAATATTCTTGCTGGCCGGGTCAACACCCAGCGCCAGAGCAGGCAAGGTAGCCGTTGCAAGGTTTACCCACAAAATGTGAACGGCCAGAAGGGGCGCATCCCAGTTAAACAGGGTTGCAACAAACAAGGTTAGAATTTCCGCGATATTACCAACCAAAAGGAACTGGATTACCTTCTGGATATTGCGGTAGACACGGCGGCCTTCCTTGATGGCATAAGCAATCGTAGTAAAGCTGTCATCCAGCAAGATCATGTCGGCGGCATCCTTTGCCACATCCGTACCGGTGATACCCATCGCAACACCGATGTCCGCTGCTTTCAGGGCGGGGGAGTCATTGACACCGTCACCCGTCATGGCCGCTACTTCGCCGGTGCGTTTCAAACTCTGGATGATACGCAGTTTATCCGCAGGGGATACGCGGGCGAAGACGGTCGTTGTTTTTACCGCATCGTCCAATTCGTCATCCGTCATCGTATCCAGTTCCTCACCGGATATGACGGTGTTGCCTTCTCGGTAAATATCCAGCTCTTTCGCAATGGCAAGGGCTGTCACCTTATGGTCGCCGGTGATCATAATCGTTCGGATGCCCGCCTGACGGCAGGTGCGTACAGAGTCGGCCACCTCTTTTCGGGGCGGGTCGATCATTCCGGTCACACCCACAAAAGTCATGTCAAATTCCACATTCTCATTATCATCTGTGGGCAGTGCCGTGAGGGTACGCATGGCAAAGCCCAGCACACGCAAAGCGTCCTCCGACATGGATAGGCAAAGTTTTGTAATGTTTTCTTTGTCAGCCTCCGTGATGGGCCGCACACCTTCCGAAGTCAGAATGTGGGTGCACAGAGGCAGCATTTCATCCACCGCACCCTTGGTATAAGAAACCCACTTCTCATGGATGCGGTGAACAGTGGTCATCCTCTTACGCTCAGAATCAAAAGGCTGCTCAAAAAAGCGGGGATATTCATCCTCCAGGGCTTCATGGTCGATTCCAAACGCCTGTGCCATATAGATCAGCGCACCCTCTGTGGGGTCGCCGATGATTTCTCCCTTTCTATCTGGGTCAAGGCTGGCGTCATTACAGAGAGCTGCTGCATAAACCAATTCTCTATATACCGCAGGATGCTGTTTGGCGGCATTTCCAATCGGGGTAGTTGTGCCGTTTTCAAAATCTCCGTTGACTGCAATATGTGTTACCGTCATTTTATTGAGTGTAAGAGTACCGGTTTTATCGGAGCAAATGACAGTTGCACCACCCAGAGTTTCTACTGCGGGCAATTTGCGAATCAACGCATTTTTCTTTGCCATACGCTGCACGCCCAGCGCCATCACAATCGTGGCTGTGGCAGGCAGACCTTCAGGGATGATAGAAATTGCCAGCGAAATTGCAACCAAGAACTGCGGAATCAGCGGGCGCTGATAGAAAGCGCCGATGGCAAAGATCAGGGCACAGACGATTAGTCCAACGATGGTCAGAGTCTTACCAACCGCATTCAGTTTCCGTTTTAAGGGTGTATCCGTATCGTCCTGATTATCCAGCATACCGGCGATATTACCTACCTCGGTATCCATGCCGGTGGCTACTACAACGCCAGTTGCTCGTCCGTATGTGACAATGGCTGAGGTGTACGCCATATTACTGCGGTCACCCAGAGGGCAGTCTTCTGGCAGAATATCTTCTGCTTCCTTTTCAGAAGGGACGGATTCGCCGGTCAAAGAAGCCTCCTGCACTTTCAAATTGGCGGAATCTATCAGGCGTAAGTCCGCCGGAACCATATCTCCATCGCCAAGCATCACAACGTCACCCACTACCAACTCGCTGGCGGGTATAACGCTCTCCTCCCCCTGGCGCAAAACCCGAGCCGTTGGGGCGCTCATATTGCGCAGAGCTTCCAGAGAGGACTGTGCTTTCTTTTCCTGCACAATACCGATGACGGCGTTGACGATTACAATAATAAAGATTACCGCCGCCTCTGTCCACTCCTGTAAAATTGCGGAAAAAGCTGCCGCGCCGATGAGGATAAGTACCATCGGGTCAATGATCTGCGCTTTCAGCATTTGTAGAATGGTTTTGGGCGGTTTCGAGCGCAGTTCATTGCGCCCATATTTTTTCAGCCTTTCGGCAGCCTCGGCGTCACCTAATCCTTCCTCGGAGGTATGTAAAGTTTCATAGACCTCCGTAAGTTTCAGTGCGTGCCAAGGCGTCTGTCTGTGTCGATCCATAATGGATCAATCACTCCTTTCTTTGATAAAATTTATATTCTGACCGCCTTTCAGCGGTGATCAGCAAAAAAAGAACACAAATAGGCATAGCCTGCTGTCTAACAATTAGACGCAGGTTATGCCTATTATATATAAAACCTATTCAATTTATAGTTATTGTTACTTCGATCAGCGTCGCTACTGTCGGCGTTGTCCATAGTAAGTCTTTCAATTCCCTTCTTTGAATAATTTGCTTTTTATTATATAGGGAAACCCGCAAGAAGTCAAGGCTGAATTGGGAAGTTCATACTAATTTTAATTTTGAGCGTTTCAAGTTCTCTTTTATAACATGGAAATTTAGATTCACTGACGTTTGCCTATCTTTTATTAAGAAATTAAAGAAAATAAATTCATAGATTACCGCAAAGGTTTTTGTAAAAAACACCCTTGACAAATCTCTTTCCAAAAGAGATTTCTCGAAGATTTTGCTCGCAAAAGCGGTATGACGAACATCAAGCATTTTACCGATGACGGCTATACAGGGCGTAACTTCAACCGTCCCGGATTTCAGGCAATGCTTGCAGAAGCCGAAGCCGGAAAAATCGGCACGATTATCGTCAAGGATATGAGCCGTTTCGGCAGAAACTATCTTGAAGTCGGCTTTTATACCGAGATTCTGTTCCCCAAGAAGCAGATACGCTTTATCGCAATCAATAACAGCGTGGACAGCGACAAACCGCAGGATAACGACTTTACCCCGTTCCTCAACATAATGAACGAGTGGTACGCCAAGGACACCAGCAACAAGATAAAGTCCATCTTCCTGTCCCGTATGAGCGATGGAAAACGCTGCTCCGGCAGCATTCCCTACGGCTACAATCGACTGCCCGAAGATAAGCAGACCTTAGTGGTCGATCCTGTTGCTTCTCAGGTGGTAAAACACATCTTTGAGCTTGCGGCAGAGGGCTTGACACCTCCGGCAATCGCAAGACAGCTAACGGAGGAAAAGGTGCTTATCCCATCGGCGTACACCCTCCAATATCACCCCGAACAATGCAACCGAAAAGCGGAGTACGGCTGCACAAACTGGAACGCAAACACGGTAAGAGAGATTTTAAGCCGACAGGAATATCTCGGTCATACTGTGCTGAGAAAGACCATCGGAACGAACTTTAAGACCGATGAACGCCGTTTTGCCACCGATGAGGAACGCCTTTTGTTTGAGGACACCCACGAGCCTATCGTTGACGGCGAGCTTTGGGAGCAGGCGCACAGAAGATTGAAACACGCCACACGCCGTATAAAGGAAGGGACGCACCAAGAGGAATGCTTACTGCCCGGTCTTGTGTATTGCGCTGATTGCGGCAGTAAGATGTCCTATCAGACGAATTACTACAAAAGCGGTGCCCCCTACCACTCGTTCCGATGCAGCAGCTACGGGAACAGAACCGTGAACTGCACCATTCATCACATCAGCGATAAAGTCCTTTACCAGTTGGTACTGCGCTCTATACAGCGCCTTTCAAGCCACATTATCGCAGATGAGCGTGGGTTTGCCGAAGAACTGAAATGCAAATGGGAAGCACAGGCGAACGGCAAACCGCAAAAGCAGAAGGGAGAGCTTCAGACAATCAACCGCAGGCTGAATGAGCTTGACCGCCTGATTGGAAGTCTTTATGAGAATTTCATTTCAGGTCTGCTGCCCGAAAAGCAGTACAAGTCCCTGATGAAAAAATATTCTGCTGAGCAGGACAGCCTTGAGAGCCAAGTATCAGAAATTCAGGAGAAGTTGGAGCAAACAAAAGCGTCCTCTGCCCATATCGGGCGGTTTATCAGGCTCATCAAGAAGTATAAGCAGCCCGCAGAGCTGACAAAAGAGATGGCGTGTGAGCTGATTGATAAAATCGTTGTTTACGAAGCCGTGGGCAAGAAGCCCAACCGACAGCAGCAGGTGGACATCTACTATAACTTCATCGGACAGTTTGACCTTCCGCTTTCCGAAAAGGAAATTGCCGAAGCAAGACAAAAAGCCGAGCAAGAAGCGGTGGAAAAAGCCAAGCGCAAGAAGAACCGGCAGCGTGAGAGCAATGTTGCACATCAAGCCAAAGCAAAGGCGGAACGCTGGGCGGCGAATGACGGGCATAAGTACCCGAAGCGTATCTGCGAACAGTGCGGTAAGGAGTTTTATCCGAACAGCACAAGGCAGAGGTTTTGCAATACTGACTGCACAAAAGCCCATCAGCAGGCAGAAAAAGAGAAGAAACGCTTTGCCGAAAAGGGAGAGCACACCTTCCGTCAAAAGGTCTGCAAGATATGCGGCAAGCCCTTCTGGCCGTCCAACGGTCAGGAGGTGCTGTGCTCCGAGGAATGCAAAACCATCAATCGCAACCAAAGACAGCTTGCCTATTATCACCGTAAGCAATCCGGGCAGAAAGCCGGAGAAGCAATATAATTCAAGGAGGACGACACAATGGAAAAATTCATCACGGACGAACGGACAGGCTTGCGCTATGAGCTTGTCGGGGACTACTATCTGATCGCCGGAGAGGACGAGCCGGAGGGCAGACCCATCGGCATTTGGGGACAGCGACACCTGCGATATATCCGAAAGCACAAGGTCAGCTTGTATGCCGAGCTGCTTACCACCGGCAAGCTGAACGATTACCTTGCAGACCTTAACGAGCAGGCAGAAGCAATGTTTTCTCGGCTGGTAAAGCAGCTTTCCGAAAAAGAGGGCGTAACGGAAGCCCTCAAATCGGAAAATCAAATGCTGTGGGTGCAGAGGATGAACAACATCCGCAGTGCTGCTATGGAAAGCGTTGCAAACGATTTGATTTACTGTTAGGAGGACGGCTATGAAGGTCAAGCTGGACGATTATGAGGTGCGGGTGCTGATAAACGGCTTAATACAGCAGCACAGGAGCTATGACGCAGAAACGAACGGTCAGATTGACGCCCTCGCCCTTCGCCTGTGCGACATTGCGGAAGCGATGAAGCCGGGGCGAAAGAAGAAAATCTCCTTTGAGCCGGTGGAAATCAGAGTGATTCGACATTGCCTTGTTGACTGGAGAAATCGAGAAATCAGCCAAGGAAATGATGTTGCTTCGGAAGTGATAGGAGAACTGCTATGTTTATTGTGAGATTTGTTCGTAAGGATGGAAGGCCTGACGAGGAGTATTACTACCATACGCTTCAGGAAGCGGAAGCACACAAGGAGCTCTTTGATGACGATGATTCCGACCTTTATGAGCGTATAGAAATCATTCCTGACTAACCACATATTTCTGCTGGGAAAGGCTACTGTGATGAACAGCGGTTTTTCTTTTTCGGATAGTATTCAAGAAGTCATAAAGTTCCGTGAGTAGTCGAAGAAGTGAAAAAGTAGTGTGTGTTCATAAAATTAGGCCTGGACTTCTCTTGACTGATATGTTAAAATATGCTTGTGTATTGTGAACCATAGAAAATGTCAAAAAAAGCAGAAAAGGCCTGGACTTTTTCACAATTTGACGCTATAATATTATAAAGAATTACTGCGGAGGGTTTGATATGCCAACCTTTATAGATATGTTTGCCGGAGCTGGTGGTTTTAGTGAAGGCTTTTTGCAGGCTGAGGAATCCGGGAAAATTTTCGATTTTTTGCTGGCGAGTGACATAAACCCCACTTGTGAAGTGACCCATCGAATGAGATATAATCGCCAGCTTGGCCTGAATACGGAGTTCCTGACCAAGGATATAAGCGAACCGGATTTTATCGAGGCACTTCTGGAAAAAATCGAGTCTGCATTTGGAACCGTAGAGGTTGATGTCCTGACAGGCGGTCCCCCTTGTCAGTCATTCAGTTTAGCAGGTGAGCGCAGAAAAAATGATAAGAAGGACGACTTGTTTTCATACTATCTCAAAGTAATAGAGGCACTTCGCCCCAAATACTTTGTGATGGAGAATGTTGCCGGAATTCTCACTAAGGATAATGGAAAAATCAAGAATAGAATCCTCCAAGAAATCAAAAACATCGTTGATTATAAGGCGCTGGCATCTTTTGTGGATACTATCGAGAATGCCCAGATATCTGATCATATAACTAATCACGAGAAAGAGCAAGAGTTTGATTTAAGCCTCAAAGTTCTTAAAGTGTGGATTGAACAGGATTCTCTTTTGAAAGAGCGCAGAGCTGATTATTTAAAGGTGCTCTCCTTGTTTAATACGCCTAATACGCCGAATATAAACCGGCGTCAAAAACAGTTCGCACTTGATTCGCTTGTTGCATACAAAAATGAGATTCATAATTATTCGTTGGAGCAATTTTGCTCTGAACTGTCTGGTGCTTTGGTTGATGTATATCGGAACAACAAAGAAACATCAGAAGACGACAGAAATGTTATTCGGCAGGTTCTCTCGTTAATTTCACATCAAACGGATATTAAACATATCAGGGAGTGCGTAAAGAGAGAAATCAATGCAGCTCAACTTAAACGCAGCGAGTACAAGGAGCACTTTGATCGCATTACAGACTATCTTGACATGACAGAAATTATTGCTATCGCAGATAGGCAGTGTGATTTTCTTATAGCAACGGCCTCAAATGGCAAGATTGCATCAACGGTCAAGCAGATCAAATTAGCTCTTGAAATCTTATTCGAGGGTGCATATGAAACAATGCAGCGAGTTCTTGAAATTGCAGAAAACGCCGGAGTGAATATGGTTTCCCTTCGCCCTATTGCGGACAAAGTGGCTCTGTACCGTATTAACAGCCCTATCCAGTTACTTGCATCTGATTATGGCGTACCCCAAAACCGAGTGAGAGTTGTTTTTATCGGATGTAGAAATGACCAGAAGATGATTACCGAAATTCCTGCTACGGTTACGAACGGGGAAAAAGTCACTATATCAGAAGCCATAGGAGACTTGAACTATATTAATATCGGTGAACATCCGCTTGACTATGACGACAATTACTTTTTAAAGTTTAAAGAAACAAAGAAAGGCACTATTCGACGCACCGTTGACGGAGTGCTTGAGGCGGACGCAGATGGGCGGGAGTGCCACACATTTGCAGAATGGAGCAGGATGGGGCGCCTGAATCCTAAACGGTTTCCAAAACTTAGTCAAGCCTTACCAACATATACGCCTGCAAGTTCATTTGATGAAATCGCATCACGGTCTATGAATGATGCTATCCTTCAAAATCACGAATCGTCCAACCATAGCAAAGAGGTTCGAGAGCGCTATGCCTTGATTCGTAAATACGGAGACTATCACAAAGCCAAGGAATACGAACCGGATAATCCTCTTATGGATACTAAGAAAAGAAATTATACGGTGACTGATCCAGACGGTCAAAGCACAACGATCACGACAATGCCGGATGATTTCATCCACTATGATGCCAATAGGTCACTTACTGTTCGTGAGATGGCTCGGCTTCAATCATTTGATGACAGTTTTGTGTTTCAAGGGAAGCGTGCAACAGGTGGTGAAAAGAGAAAGTCTGAAACGCCTCAGTTCACACAGGTTGGAAATGCCGTCCCACCCCTGATGGCCAGAGCAATCGCAACAGAAATTCTCAAGAAAATCAAATGAAAAGGAGAAGGAGAGGGAATGTTCCCTCTCCTTTTTTTACAGAACATACTCGGTTGGTTCGCCCAGTAACAGGGGTAAGTCATCGGGCATCATTTTGAAAAGGACGCCGTGATCTCTCCACTTGCCGTCCGGCTTGAAGTGAGCAGCAAGGTCAACTGTGATTTTGTCCGTTTCCAAAAGTGGTGCTAACAAAGAGGTGTTTGGGCTTTTTGTATGTAATACCTTGTCATACCTAAAGTATTCAACACCATTGTGGTTTTCAGAAACGGCTTTGATCCAAAATGTTTCGTGATGCTTTGTAAGAAGAGCCTCACGAAGGCTTTGCATTTGCCAAGCGGAAACAAATTCTCTGCTCTGGTGACTTTGGTGAAGCATATCTAATTTATCTTTGTTGGCATCTACACTCAAAAGAAGGTCATAGGCGTTTGGGCGAGAACATCTAAAAGTTTCATAAAGCTGAAGACGCTCAACGGTATCACCCCGTGGTATTTGCAACTTACCGTAATGTTCGACAATTTCCCTATAGGTCATTCCTTCATCGGGAACTTTTGTAAACAATGTGGAGCGAGTTGTTGCCCGCTTGCTACCATTTCTGGTCAAGCGAGTAGTTTTTAGCTCGATCCCCTTGTAGTCTGGTGCTTTCGAATTATTTCGGCTGATTCCAAGGGCATTTTCAAGTGTATCCCCAACCCCAGGATCACCCGGCGTGATTGAACGCAGAAAACCCTGACGATGTATAATACGGAGTTTGCCGATCAACTCCTCGGCGATAGCCCGCTCTTGATAAGCAGCTTCTTGAATAATCGATGCTGCAAAACCGTTATATTGAATTCCTGCTGCGATTTCTGGCTTAGAAAGGTTAAAGACATACAGTTCTTTATTTATAACGACTATGGCAAGAAGATTACAAGGTGAACAGTACTTGCGCAGATTTGAAAACCAAATGCGAGGGTCACCTTTCTTTGTTACAGGACGATAAAGAGAAGCAACGGAATCAGTAACATCACTGTAGTTAACAAAGTGAGCCGGAATTAGAACTTTATTACTCGGACCTTGTTCCTGAGCTTCATAGTCGTGAACCTGAGCATCGAAGAGAAGTTGGCGAATAGGGGCGGTCGCATCCATAATGGATTTTTCATATCCTGTTGGAGTAGGAACAAGGAATGCAACTGGCACACTTGCCTTTGCAAAGTATGGGATGAATTGAGCTATCGGGGTATCTGACATCGCAAGCATATTTTGCCCTCCTAACAGCAAGATTGCAAGAAACAGCATCACTATAATACCATAGAAATAGCAAAAAATCAATTTGTGTTACCCAAAATGTGTTCTGTAGCGCAGGACTGCCTTATAGAATCTTTCCGAGCAAGACAAAAGCGTCGTAGCGATACGGCGCTTTTGTCTTGCTCGGAAGCGACAAACAGCGGCTTTTGATTGGTTGGAAGGATACCGTCTCTAAAAAAGCTGCTCAAATCGAAGAAAAACGCCCGAAACCGAGCGAACGAGATCGTGATGCAGGAAATTGTATATGGGTAACGAGCAAGCGGAGGTCGATGGCCTCCGCTTATTTTGTGCGCAGAAAAGAACAATGCTGTTTTAAAACGACATTGTTCCGAACTTCGTTGACATTGTTCTTTTATTCGGGTATAATGTACTTGTGATT
>ENA-OOXA01000197-OOXA01000197.1-human-gut-metagenome-genome-assembly--contig:-NODE-197-length-50361-cov-6.089373_pt1 | contig 50361 bp, 65 predicted proteins | sample MGYA00241581_ERZ501331 | MGnify/ENA primary metagenome ERZ501331 (study PRJEB25962, sample SAMEA2042982) | human gut metagenome | biome: human gut; feature: human-associated habitat; material: faeces...
TCTACTCAAAGACGGAAGATTATTTTCTGATATCGCATCATCGGCTAATTTTTCACTTGTAACTGCACCATCAGCTAATTTTTCACTTGTAACTGCACCGTCGGCTAATTTTTCATTGCCTATAGGGTTTTCTGGATTGTTTTGATAGTTCAGAGTATATGTAAACTTAGCCTTTGTTCCAGGTGTAGCATTTTTAATAAATGCTCCAAATCTAATATCTGTACTTGCATTAAATTCTTTCGATAAAGGCAATACATAGTCTTCTCCGATATTAAAACTTGTTTGGCCTAAATGCATACCGCCATAAAAGCTTAACATCTGATACGTACTAATTTCGCTACCAGATATATCAACTCTAAACTTTAGAAGTGAGTTCTTTTTCAAAGAAACTTTTATTTCACGTAAATCTAGTGCTGATGACCCGGAAGATGCTTTAGAAACTACTACTGGGTATAAACCTAACTCTGAAATTTTAGAAGATGATGCTATTCCGGAATTTATTTTTGCCCAACTACCTTTCCATTCTAATATAGCGACTTCTCCATCTACTAATTCTATACCATTAAAATTAGCATATATCCCAGGTTCTACCGCTAAATAGAATATATTGCCATCAAGAGTACCAGGGCTTGTCGTAGTAGTAGCTATGCCAGCAAATGTGGAATTTTCTCCTACAGAACTAACTATATTAAAAAGTACATTCTGAAGAAGTTGCCCAGTTATTTCTTGATTTCCATTTGTTTTAATTATTTGAGCTATAGCTGCTTTTAAATCACTCCACTTTGCCATATTTGTTACTCTGTTTTAAAATCATTATTAAAGTCTCTATTAAAATCTCCGCCAGCTAATTCTGAAGTATAACCTCCTATATTAGCTATAACAGTGTCTGTTTCAAATTCGCATTCAACTGAAGCTAAATCTCCTTGGTCTTCCCATTCTGGCTCCATATTAAATGTAGTCAAATCATAGACTTGTGATTTGCTAGTAATCTGTTTGTTTTCACAAAGTCTTACAATTCTAAGAGCATCGCATAGATATTCTGGAGCTATAAAGGTGAATTTATATATCTTTTTACTTACTTGGCTTTCAATGAAAGTATAGCCCATTCGCTCAGTAGCCTCTTCTTCAAAGTCATATTCAGGTTTACCTACCTGTGTATTAAGATAACACTTGAATTTGAAATTATCAGAAAAGTCAACTACACCATTTTTAAGCTCAAAGTTATATGAATTGTAGTACTCAATGAGAAGATAATCATCTACTTTATTATAAACAGTAAATACATCTGAGTATATAGTTCCAAGACCAGATATAGATATTGCTAAATAGTATCGGCCTTCGTATTTTATATCAATTACTGGAAGAGTTCCTGGATATTTGAGAAGCTTAAAGTCAGTATATGATTTAATAATTAAACCATTTTCTTTCATAGTGGTAGTAATATCTGCATATTTACCAGTGTTAAAGTCGTATAATCTAACCCAACTTACTGATGTTCCACTTGCAAGAACTACTTGAAATGGCAATAACATATTCTTATATGTTATAAGCGGATAAACTTGGCCATACGCATAATCTTTACGATGATTTTGCAAAGCAAGATTATCGTAGAACGGTAATGGCGATATGTTATTGTTTACTAACTTCATATTGCAAATATACTAAAAATTTCCGTGATATGAAAATTTATTAACAAAGTTTAACCTATAATTTTATTGAGGCGAATATGTTAATTTTACTTTTGCTGTACGAGTATTCATGTTTACAGAATATTCATCTATTTTGCCATCTCCTATACTGGTTTTAATAAGCTCTAATTCATCTAAATCTTCTTCAATAGGAAATTCTACTGTGTGCTTCATACACATTTTTACAGCATTAACATACAGATTATTCAAAACATTGCAGTCTATATTACCAGCAGGCATATCATACATATAAAAATGTACTAAATATGCCCAAGATGCATACCAATTTTGTACTATAGCCTCATAGGTATCTCCATTTTCATCTATTAAGTTTTCAACTGTGATAATAGGCAATTCATAAGTTGAACCATTTTTAATAGGGCACAGCAAAGCGAAGCCATCATCTGAAAAGTTACTGGGGTTAAACAGCATAAAATCTACATCAGATGAAAATTGCGCGATATTTATTTCTTCTGTTTTATCTTTTTGTATGTAATTAGATTTTACATCAATAGTAACTCCACCAAATAAATCTGTCACATCGTCCATCCAGCCAAATTCGTATCGCTGATTAAGGTCTGATTTATCATATTCTACTTCAGATTGAAAATAGGCTGACATCTTTTTATTAAACTGGTCTGTAAGCTTAGTAAAATCAAGCTGAACATTACTGTTATAAGAATATGAGCCTCCTCTCATAAAGAAGCTTATATGCTCAACTTTGAATTTACCATCTTCTATATACCAATAGCATCTAAAGCAATCACGAAGCATCTTCATAAGGTCTTCAAATGATATTTCTGCTTTTTGTGCGGGCTGGTCATATTCACCTTTAAGTATGTTTGTTTTCTGCGTAATAAATACGTAAAACCTATTCATACTAATAGGCACAGTGGTATCATACAAAAAGCGACTATACTCAGAAGTAGCTTCATGTTTAAGAGTCGGGTCAATCTTATTAAGCAAAGCTTTTATAACAGCTGCTATGGAATAGCTATCTCTAAGCGTATATTGCTTTCTTAATCTTTCTTCAAAATACTCATAGAAGTTATCATAAACATACCACAGTGATGCGTTTGCCCATGAGTTTTTACTAATAGGTAAAGCACGACCTATACCAGCACTACTAGGAATAAACTGATTTGTAAAATACTGCCCATAGTCATTCAAACCAAATCTGGTTGGCTCATCAACAGCTTTAGAAGTACAGAAAAACATTCCACCTCTTAATCCAATACACTTTTTATAATTTCTATTGTCAGTTACAAAATCATCAGATGGCAAATTATAAGTATTTTTTACACCTTCTGAGTCTTCTACAGTATCTACATCACAAAGCAAACGCCTATAGATATGATATACAAATGGACTCTCTATAGTAAATTTATCATTCGAATTATTTACATTTACCATTTCTATATCTTTACGACCTATATAGCAGTTATCTGCTTCTGTAAATACATATTGCTTTACAGACCGATAAAGAATAGTATCATCTCTATTACGCTTAATATAAATATAAGCTTTTGTCATTGGAGTATCTGTTCCCATATAGCATGTATAGCCATTCCAACAACTCCAATATCCGTTTGTGCCAGCATATACTCCATTAACATCAGAAATACCAGCCCCTCTTACATAAAATTCATTTCCTGCTTTTATATAAGAAAAGTAATACTTATTTATCAAGGCGTTATGGTCATCAATAGCTTCATTCACATCATCTTCCCAGTATATGCCTCCGAAGAAATTAGATATAGAATTGGCTCCACGGACATATACCTGCATAAGAGAGCGTTTATGCAGATTTATTCGCGTAATTGCCGGAGCAAGTTTTATGAGGTCATAAGTATTTTCATACTTATTCATAACCTCATTATAGTTATCAATAGCTGTAGTTTTAAGTTCACACTTCTTTTTATCATAATCAAACTTACAGTCTGTTTTGTTAAATTCACCTTTATAGTATTCAACCCATTTTTCAGAAGTTCTATTGTACTTATCTACAATAAATATGAGCTGGTCTTCTAAACTTGAATTTTTTACAAATTCATAGTCTTGGCCAAATAGATTTATTTTGCCATCAAGTGATATTCTGAAAAACTCTTGGCCACTTTCCTTTGCATACTTTTTACTAAGGTCTTTATAATGAGGATTTACAGACTGCATAATATATATAAAAGTAACATCATTCTGTGACTTTTCATATATATCTGTATTGCTTTTATAGAATGTTATAGCTATTTGTGTAGTGTTATTAAGCAAATTAACTATTTCACTTCCAGCAGTATATACTTTTCCTAAATATGTACTGCCATTGTAGCAATGTATATATATTCTATATGCTTCTGTACTTACACTACCAGCTGGATTTACGTTTATAAACACAGCGTGTGAACTATAAAGGCTTATGCTAGAAGATGCACACATGCTAGAATTACTTATATATTCTCCAGCACTATCTATAGTTTCATTACTATAGATAGCAGTATATACGCTTTTGCCTACGTAGAAATTATATTTAGGAGGTATCATAGCTTTTTAATTTTTGATTATACGTTTAACATTTTTACGTTGCATTACAACTACTCCGTTAGGCATAGTATAATACTTCGTTTCATTCTGTCGTCTTATGCTTCTTACATCATCTTCAAGTTTGGAAAGGTCCATGTTGCCATTTGCATTCAAAGATATACTTAGCCCATCTGAGCCATCAAATGCTTTCAGATATTTATCTTCAAATGTACCTTTATTAAAGCTATCAATAACGTCAGGTAGTATTTTACGATACTTTCTTGTTTTATGCTTATTTATAATAGCAAGTGCTTCACCGCCTTCAGCTCTCATTCTATGCTTCTTCTTATTCTTTACACCCAAATCAATATCATCGCCAGATGCGTGAGAGCCACCTTCCAAGAACTCTAAACCACCTTCGCCATACTCTTCAGATTGGCTTGCCGTTACTTGTTTTGCTTTAATTTTAGCTACTGCGAATGAAGTCCACATTGTAGCAATCGCAGCTAGTGCAAGAGCTGGACCTACGATAGGTGTTGAGGAGAATGAGCTCCATAAGTTAGCAGATGCAGTAATAAGAGAAGATGCCTGAATTACTGTATTAAGAGCCTCTTGACGTTTTTGAGCTGCTTCAAGTTGCTTTTGTTTTTCTTGTTGATTTTTCTTCTCTTGCTCAAGCTCCTTTTTAGCTGTAGCAACGTTATTAGCATAGCCATTATTACGAGCTTCAACTTCTGCGTCATAGGCTTTTTGTGCAGCCTCTACTCGCTTTTCTGCATTTTCAACAGCTTGCTCAGCTAATTCAACTTCAGCATCCATAATAGATTGAAGTTGTTCAAGAACTATATTTACAGCATCTCCTAATGCGTCAATCTGGTCATCATCAAAGCCAAGTTTCTCTAATAGACTACCGCCGAGGCCTTTTTTACCTATATTAGAAATAAAGTCATCATGCTCAGACAGCTCTCTATCAATGCCTTTTACAGTAGATTTTGCTGCATCTATCTGAGCTTGGCTCCAATCAAGTCCACCAGACTCAGCAAGTGCTATCTGCTTTTCCCATCTAGCTTTTTCCTGTTCAAGCTTAAATCGAGTTGTTTCAGTTTCACTCCGTTTTATTTCATTAAATATAGCTTCGTCTAAAGCTTGCTGCTCATCAAAACCTGTCATCTCAAATGAGCCTTTTGTCTGAGCTGCAGATTTATCAAACTGAGCATTTATTACAGAGCTACTTACTTGCTCAGCAGCAGGTTTAGCAGCATTTTCAGCTAACGCTAATTGCCTACGTACTTCATTTTGTTGTAATAACAATTGCAACTCTTCTTCTGTACCCTTTTTTACAAGTTCAAGCTGATTTTCAATATCGCGCTCTCTGGCACTTAGTATTTGCTTATCATAATCTGCATAAAGCTGCAGTTTCTTTTTATTAAGCTCTATAAGTATTTCTTCCTCAGACCTTGCATGTTCATCTCCAGCTGCTAATAGTTTAGCATTAGTATCTAACACCAACTTATATTCAGCTTCAAGATTTTGTCTCATTAGTTCTCTTTCTTCTACCAATGAGGCCTCCATCTGAGAAGCATCTCGAGTAACGGTTACATTTGTAGTAACAGTTGTTTCTGTATTCTTAGGAGCATTTTCAGCTATAGGAGTTGGACTAACAGCTCCTGTTTGAGTTTCACGTTGAAGTCTAAGAGAATTAGCAGCTTGTTCTCTTTGTATTTGCTCTAATTGAAGCGCTAAAGCTTTAAGATTATTTGCTATAGTACTATTTATCCAAGCATTCTGCTGTGCTATTTGCTTCTTTTGGTCTTCAGTAAGTTTCTTATACTTGCCATCTACATTCTTTACGTACTCATCATTTTTGCGAAGCATTTCTCTGAGCTTGTTATTCTCATTCTGCACTTCATCAGCAGCAGTTTTACGCCTCTTTGCAAATTCATCTTTTTGTAAAGCAGTTATACTCTCTTCATATTCTTTTTGTGCTTTTATACTATTTTGGTTAATGATATTAGTAAGGTCACGCGGCTCTCTAGTACGTGTCCTAGTTTTGGTCTTCTTATGAGGTTTATCAATTCCTGCTGCATCAAGTTCAGCTTTAGCCGCTTTTTCATAACCAGCTGCCAAATCAAAATATGCATCGCCTGTTTTCTCAGCTGCATCAGCCTCATCTTTCAAATCTTTAATTCGCTGTTGCTTAAAGTCTTCAGCAGATACTTGCTCAGCTAAATCAAGATTAGCCTGAGGAACATATCCGGTCATTGGGTCTCCACCTCTTAAACTAGACTGCACAAACCAATTTTTGAATTGGTCCCAACCAGATGGTCCTTTTGCTGCTTCTGTTTCAGCTTTATTTCTTGCAACTAATGCTTTTTCATACTGTTCAGCTGCAAGCTTTTGAGCAGCTGCAGCTTTTGCTCTAAGCCTAAGAGCATTAACAACAGCTTCAGTATTATTTACAAAGATATTCTCAGCATCAGTTACATCATTAACTGCAATACCGAGTTTATCAAATTCAGATTTATTATCTTTTATCCACTGATTTTTCTCAGCTGTGGTTTTAAGATTTTTCCATTCTTGTTGAAGCTGTTTTAATGATACTATATTATCACCATATCCACCATTTGTCTCCTCTAATTCTTTTGCTATATTATCTAAAGCATCAGTTAAAGATATAACTGCGGCTCTACCTTTGAACAGATTGCCAATCCATTCAATGATTTGGCCACCAAACATGGATAATACAGTGAGTACTATTACAAGTATAGTATTCCAACTAAATAAAGCTTTAACAATAGACTTTGTTACGCTTACAGTAGCTTTACCTTCTGCTTGAAGAGCTTTATTCTGAGCGCGCAAACGGTTAATCTCATCAACAACCATAGGAATGTTGTTTGAGATACCTAAGAAGAAAGTATTGAGTGAAACTGCAGCAGCAGGAAGCTCTCGAACTACTTGAGAAATAGATATACCTAAGCCATCCCATGTTCTCTGATAATGGCCTACCGACAACCTATAATTACCAGTTGCTTCTTGCAGCTTTATCATTTGCTGATAAAGAGCATTAGTCTCAGTTTCAAGCTTTTTACCTCCATCTGCAGCTTCTCTTTCAGCAGCAGACATTTGATTAAGCTTTATTTTATTTAGCTCATACTGCGCTGAAAGTCTATTATACGACCCTTCTGCAGAAGCTGCTATTGTTGCCTGAAGCTGAGCAACTCTATTTGCTTCTTTTATTTGAGTTGAATACAGCTTTAATTGCTGATTTTCTTCAGATTGTGCATAGGCTAATTTCTGTTGTGCCTGAGCTATAGGGTCAATAGTAGCTTGTTGCTGCCTTCTAGAAGAAGTCAGCTCAGATATTTTTCTTTTTAATTCTGTAAGTCTCTTACCTTCATCTGATTGCAAATAAGCTAACCTTTGTTCAGCTTTTTCAACTTCGGATAAAGTTTGAATATGCGGCTTCATGGTATCATCAAGAGCCTTAATTTGATTTTTAAGGTTGATAATATCATTCAAAAGCTGTTGGCCCATTTGACTATCTGCTCTTTCTGCATCTGTAAGAGACTTATATAATGATACAGCCTCTTTTAAGTCAGATTTAAGCCTATCATAAGACGATACAGCCTGTTGCAAATAGCGCTGCTGTTCTACAGTAGTTCTATTTGCATCTGCTGTTTGAGCTTTAAGCCATGCTATCTGTTTACCGGTATCTGATATAGCAAGTTTAAGCTCATTCTGTGCTCGTTCAAGCCTTGATGTAGAAGCTGTAGCTTCATCAATGCTTTTACGCCCGTCACTTGTAGCTCCACTAACAGACTTAAGAGCATGCACAACTCTATCTGCACCTGCTCTTATAGCATTCACCATGACTTCATACTGCTGGTTGAGTTCTCCTAATTGCTTTACAAGCTTTTCAATAGAGTCATCCGGCTGTATTATATCACTATATTTTATCTTATCGTCTTCAGCCATAATTATTTCTTATGTTTATTGCGTTTCAAACTCTTTGCCTCAGCTTCTGCTTGAGCTTTTATATTATCGATAGCATTATAGAATTGAAGTACTGTCATCTTTCTAGCGTCCATGTTTGTTTTTTGAGATATGAGTAAACAAGTACTTTCAAATTGCTTATCATATTTAACCTCAACGGACTCACTTCCTATATATGTTTTCGGCGTATGCATGTTAAGCATCATTATATCTATAGCCTCAATTTGCTTTGAATTATCAGTATCATTTATAACTGAGTCTAATACAAGAAGTGTTCTAGCTTTAAGCTTATCATAAGCTTCTTTTTCCTTTGGATTTACAAAATCACCCGGAAAGTATATTTCTAGTTCACTTGTGACTTTTTTTTTAAGCCACAAAAGAAAATCTATGACTTTAGAATGCTTAATCTCTTTAAGGTCCTGAAGTAATTTTTTAAGCCCGTCATCTGACAAATCATTAACTTCTTTTCCGTCCACACTATGTATAAGAGCAGCAAAAGCTAAATACTTCGGCGATATTTCACTGTTTACCATGTAGATATTCTGCCGCATATTTTGCAATTCCTGCAAAGCCTTTCTATTATTATTTGATTTTATATACTTTGCTATCTTTACTATATGAGCATCAATATCATCCGCATCTGACCCAATGCCTGAGTCAATAAGCAGATATTTATTGTACTTTTGAAAATTTATGATTGGCATTTCATCTATGCTATCATAAACCCGTACAATTTTTTTATTTATAAGTAGGCTTTTCATATCAAAATTCGCGTTATAGGGGTTGATATTATTGGAATAAATAAGATATTCATCTCTCTAAAGAAAATAGCGAGAATGACAGCGAGAATGAGCGACGTCCAAAAACTTAAGCAAAAATCACAATCGAATAATTGAGAAATTAGCTTAGGTGCTTTGGCAATTATATTGTCTCTTATGCCTAATTTTCCAATCAGCAATATAACGAATGCTGCTGCTAAGGCTATATATATTAAAGCCGAAAGCAATGTTATAAAATATACCGTTGACATAATTCTCTAGTTGTTAAAGTGAACTCAATTCTAATTCCTGCATAAGGGTACATAAAGAATTGTTTATCAATATCTTGTATGCCTTCTCCTTTATAAGTATAATTGTTATATATTTTTTCTATAGAGTACCCTTTGTATATGTTTTCAAAGCGCTCGTATATATCATTGATAACAAGTTTACCTGTAGTTGTAATAATACCAGGTGTCGTCAGTACTCGTATTATTTCATCTTTAATTTCTTCAGTGTGAAGCACAGTTTCATCATCGTAGATACTGCTTAAATCATACCAAAATATAATGGCCCCGCTGAAAGTATATTGGGGTAAAGATTGCACTACTTGAGTGATTTTTTGCGGGTCATATATATCAAACCATGAAAAATTACCAAAGTTGTCATTGGGCAAAAGTGATACATATTCTCCATTACCGTTGTATGACGCTGGATATATGAATTTATTGCCATCAGGCCTATGCTCTACGAGTTTGTAAGCTCTTCCAAATGCATAATTAAGCCACTTAAGCTTTTCCATAAGCGATTTTTGCATATCCTGCAATATCTTATCAAGTAACACAGGATTATCCTTATATCTTATTTGTACAGAACTTTCTTTCATTGTCTTATAGCTCTTTTTAACCGTTTAACAAGCTCTTTTCTTATATGGGAGCGGATTATTCTTGTAAAGTTTTTATCTGTCAACCTGAATATCTCTTCCCCATATTTTTCAACAAGGTCTTGAGTTTTTTCATCACTCGCCGTTATATAAAATCCTTCTGAGTCAAATACTACATACATTGACTCATGAAAAGCTCCAGTGTCTCGTAAGGTAACTCGAGTTGTCGGTTGGCCTTTCCTCTTTTTGTTTTGTATAGTTTTAGGTGCATAAGGCATATAATCCATAATCTTTTCGCCTCGGCCATTGATACCTCTGCGATACAACTGGTCATCTGCTATTGCAGATACTATCACATCCTCTTTATCACGGACAATATCTTCCAATAGCATAGGCAAGCTATCTTTGAATGCTCTCAAGCGATATTCAAGATTGCGAAGTGTTGCATTATACCTTTTTACAGCCATACTATACAGTTCTATATTTTATACCATTGTTTTTGCAAGGAAGACAAACTCTGTCTATTCCTTCAGTACTAAGCTTAATTGCCTTAAATGCCATATCGAGTTGATAGCTAAGACCTGATTTTTTCATAGATGAAGAGTCGCCATCAACTTCATATAGAATATCAAGCCTAGAAGCATTTATTGAATGCCTATTTGTACGAACATTGGCATTATAGGCAAATTCACGAAGCATATCTACTGCTACTTGCTTTGCTATAATATCCTGAAACAGCATTCGCTGCTCAATTATGAAGTCTGTAATATCACAGCTTATTGTTATTTCAAGATTTAAGCCATAATTGTTATCATAAGTATATTGGTTGTTTTCAACATCCCATAAGTGTATAGGCTGTTTTGCAAAATCTTCATTAAAATCATCATTGAAATTAACAGCTTCAACCAATTCCTCATTAACATAAAACGGATGCACTTCTATATATTTAGACCAAGCCATCCAAGCTAATAACTCTTTGCGTGAGCATGAGCCACAGGGCTCTTTAGACCAATCTTTGTCTTTTCTTATAGCTTGACTGCCTTCTGGGAGTTCAGATTGAAAATAGCATAAATACCAACTACCGCCGGCATCATTGTCTTCACTTTGATAAGGCAAATACACATCATTAAGTGAGAACCATTCTATGCTGTTTTTACGTATCTTATTAAGCTTTATTATCTTAACAGGTGCATCCATACTAGAATGCATAAGATACAAAGTATATTCGCCAGGCTCTGTAAATTGTAAACCTATTTTATTGATTTTTGTAGTTACGCCTTTTGCTCTTACGGGTACAATCTCAAAGCCAACCAGATTTTTCTTGTTTTTTACAACATCTACTAAACGGCCAGTACCATCAAATAGAGTTCTGTTTTCGCACAAAGTCTTATATGTACCTTGCGTAATTTTTTCATTGCAATATCTAGCAATAGCTTTCTGAATGCTAGCTTTTGTTTTACCTTCAAGCCATTCAGAAAATGGATTGGTTTCAACCCAATACTCAGACTCAATATCAGGCTGTTTTCCAGTTGAATTCTGTAAAGCCTTATATAAAAGACTTCCATACTTTATGACATTGCCTTTAGAATATGACTTTTCTGCATTATACTCCTCAAAGGTCATGTTCTTAAAATCTGGAGCGATACAAGACATATTCTGCAGTGTCAGCAACGGATGAATTTGCTGAAAGTATAGGCCACTTTCGCTCACAGTTAAAGCATCAGATATTTTTAAGTCTGATGTGTCATAATTTTGCTCCCATCCTATTAGATGAAGCAGTTTTTCTTGTATATCTAGAGCTCTAACCATAGTTTCTATTATTTATTGAAAAACAGGAGGTCACTGAAGTAATTTACCTCAGCGCCTCCTGCCAAAGCTAATAACAACTCAAAGATTTGCTATTAAGTATTATGCACTAGCAGCCGCCTTGGTATTAACCGGATTGTCTTCCGTGTTCATAACAACTACAGGCTTAGCATAAACAGCATCTTCGCTAGAAACGTTGAATGCCAAGATAGGACTAGGCAATGTAGAAGGAGAACTGTTATAAGCGGTAAGGAATGCTACATCTACAGCAAAGCCATAGTGCTCTTTGCGAGTACGGGTCATATCGGCAGTAGCAGCTCCTGCGATAGCATTGTAGTCACCTACAGAGTCGTAGAAATATGTACCAACAGGCATATTCAACATAGGCAAAGTAGCAATACCCCACTCATGACCATCACCAGATACAGTACCAAGCAAGCAGTCACGCTCGAAGCGAGTTAACAAACCGAGTGAACCGGCATTCACTGCATAACCCTGAGCATATTTACCACCAGCAGCCGCAATGTTGTTTGTCAAGTGTACAATCTTTGTGCCGAACTCATTCTGCTTGTTTACATCATTGTAGAGACCATGCTGCTGCAGTTTACGCATGATAGACTCAACTCCAGGGTCACCTACGATATGTAACTGGCCATAAAAATCATTTGCCCCCATCATGACCTCGAGGTCGCCAAATACATTTTCACGCTCTGTCCACTTAGCATTAACAGCATTAGAAGAAAAGTCATAAAGCAACTTATTCTTCAAAATCTGAGTTTTGCTAGCAGCAAGTTGAGCAAGTGCAGCTTCATCAAGCTTCTTAGCAAATGCATACAGATACTTCATAAATTTGGTTTCAAAATCTTTTTGAATGCCAATTTCATTGTTCATATACATTGCCGGAGCAATAGTAAAGCCCCAAGAATACGTTGTAAACGTAATCTGTACCATCTTAGATGTATTTTCACTATCATCGATAGTTACAGTACGCGTACTGCCGATAGTAATATCAGCATCGTAGTCAATCACGGGAGTTTCTAAAGTGCTACCAATAGAAGTTCTAGCTTTTTGCTTTAACTCCTCAGTAAGAATTCCAGTAGGGTCTTCGGACTGCACCATAAAAGCATTCAGCGCACCGTATCTACTGGGGCGATACTCAAACTTATCCATGTTAGAGTTCGCACGGATGTTCTGGATACGTGTTAAAACTAAACTCATAAATTTAACTTTTTAATTGTTAATACTTACGCTACTATGGTGCATTACCCTTTTACGCCTCATAGCGTTTTTGTTCTCTTCTTTAGGATGTGCCACTTATTTAATAGGCAAACTTGCCACATTATTTTCAGTTCTCAATTGCAAAGACTGGTCAGCAAACTCCTGCGAGTCACGTGTCAAACCGTTTGCAAGCAGATGGGCCTCGATAGCTTTATCGGCTTCAACCTGGCTCTTAATGCCTGACAAATCAAGTGTTCCGCCTGTTCCACCTGAACCAGACCCAAAGCCTCCTGTTCCTCCGCCTTGTTGCTGACGACCTGTTTCGATAACATCTTTCAAAGAAGTTTCCATAACAAGCTCTTGCATCGTATATGGATTGAGGTTATTCTTAGGATTGTTAAGAATGTTACCATCAGCCCCGCGGATAACAAGCTTTTTGCCGCCTTGACCATCTTCGATAAAGTCTGGAGTACCCTTAGCTAATACTTCAGCCTTAGCTGCATTAAGCAGTGTCTTCTGAATAGGCTCAGTAATACCTGACTTAAACTTAAGACCAGCAGTAGCAGCTTGGAAAGCATAATCTACATGCGTATTCTTAAGAGTAGTTTCAAACTCTGTCTTCTTAGAGTTGAACTCTGTTTCTTTTGTCTGGAGCTGAGTTTGAAGTTGAGCAACTTGCGCCTTAGCATCTTTCAACTGCTGACGCAAAGTTTCATCTCCAGCTCCTTTTTCAAGCTTAGACTGAAGCTCTGTAACCTGTGCCTTAGCAGCATCAAGCTCAGCTTGAACTGTTTTAACAGACTCAGCTTTTGTCTTATATTCACCGAGCACACGCTTTGCGTAGTCATAGCTCTTTTCACCATCTTTTTTCTTGATACCGGTAATTCCAAGAATATCAGTATCATATTGCCCGTGTAAAGCACCAATCTTAGTGCCAATTACAGTATTTTCGTCATTTTTCGACATTTCAGCAATGGCAGTCAGCTGGGCATCTGAAAGACCAGTTAAAGCTGAATTTTGTCGTAGCATCTCAATTGTTAACATAGCTTTGTGATATTTTGCTATTTATTTTTGACAACTAGCTCTGCAGCATCTCCGTAAGGGTCATGCAAAACTTCCATGATTGTATAGCCAAGACCTTTGAAGTTCTTCTTAAAGAGTTGCCACTCTGCAAATGTGAACAACTGAGTAAATGGAGCAGACTCTTCTTTTCCGGTAAGTGGGTTAAATTTGCGTCCGCGAACAAGTGACAAATGAACCATCTTCTCAGTACCTGCTTTAGGAACATAAGTAGATTTTTTGGTTTTTGTCTTAGCAGCTTCTTTTTCTTCGATGACATCATCAATATCAACCAAGAAAAGAGCCACATCATTAAGCTCATCCTGGAGCTCATCAGTCCAAGCTTTACCACCTTTTGTTTTCAGGGCTTCAAGCTCAGCTTTACGAGCAACAGCTTGTTTCTTATAGGCTTTTACTTCCTCAAGGCTGTGCCCCTGTAGTTGCTGTAAGTCCATCTTTTGATACATACTCTAAAAGTTTTTTGTTAATTATATCGATTTTTTCTCTCATTGGCTTGTTTGAAGCAAACTCAATTATGTTAATGTTCTCACGCTCGAATTTTTCAACTAAAGTACTAAAATTTATTTTAAGTTTTACCAGATTTTCATCAATTAACTTTTTTTCATACAGTTTTAACACTTCGTCCAATGTCTTATGTGGATAAGGCTCCAACTGTTTCAAAATCAGCATTCTCTGAAGTACCAAAGGATTGTTGCGATACTCAACTTCAAGAATTTGCTGTGATATCGCATCTAGTTCTGAGTTGGACGCTCCATTTTCCTTTGCTTGTTTGTACTTAGAATATAACTCAGTTACTGTAAAAACGTAAAACTCTGTACCCCAGCTTACTGAAGACGATATGAAAGCACCTCCATATCTGAGTTTGCAAACAGTATCTTCAACAAACTTCTGTGCCAATTCAAAATTAGTCTTAAGTGCGTTAAGCACTGAAGTCTTACTTTCAAAGTTAGCAGTTACTTGAGTTTCATTGATTGCTTCTTTTTCACTTACTGTACCTCCTGAACCAACTACTGAAACAACAATCTCATTTTTAAGCCTTGCACACTCACTAACATTATATTCAAGTGAGTTTTTATCAATAGTGGTAATCTGGACTGGGTTACGCATATCAGCTACACCCTCGGTCTGATTAGGAATAGGCACCTCTAAGAATGAACCAGGTCCAGCTATTCGCTTTTCACTGCAGCATGGGCATTTCTCCACTGTGCCATCATTGAGTATTTTGTACTCACCTTTGGCATTGCGAAGAAAGCCTCCGTCGCAGTAGTCACCAGTCTCATTATTCTCAAAGTTACAGTCAGCCTCATAGGCGCTGTAAATAGGATACGGAGCATAAAGGTCAAGGTGCTGTTTGGATATAGAAAAAAACAGATACCAATCCAAATTTGATAGCTCCTTGGTGATTGGGTTTTTCTTAAGGTCCTTGTTCTTCTCATTGAGCTGTGTAGACCAAAAGAACCTAGCCGGACAATATCCTAAATCATGTTGAGCTTCAGAAACTAATGACTGAATTTCATTCTTTTCGTTGAGTTGATAAACTCTTATAGAAGTATCATCAAATACAGCTATTCTGTGTTCTGGCTGATTAAAAACAAGCCATTCAAACAAGTTTTCATCTTGCTTAGAAAGCTGGTAATCGACTACAGCATCAATTTCAAGCCAATAAAAATATGGCTCAGGGCGTGATGTAATTTGTACTTGAGGAAGGTCAATTACTAAAATACTATTGGGCGACACCTGCATTCGCTTCCATCCCATTGTCTTCCATACCTCTGGCTCATTAAGATTGCTTTTGCGATACAAGGCCCAGTCTTCTGCAAGCTCTGAGTCTGTAAACTGATATGAGCTAGATGAGTTACGGCTATAGAAAACTCTTTCGAGCTCTCTATAGACGTCCTCAACTACAGCAGGGGTTGGCAACGGGAATTTGAACAGCTGTAAGAATATGTTGAACTTATCTTTTGGAAGCAGATGCTTTACCCAATCTAAGAATATGGTAGTAGGTTGGTTAATATCAGATACAGCAATATTCGTCTCAGTATGGAACCTAAGACGGCGCTGCATATTTACAGCTTTCTGAATAACCTGTCTTTTAGACGGTTTTTGCAGAATTTGCTTTATCTGATTTAACTCTAAGCCCATTTTCTTCGTCGTAATAATAATTGCTATCTTTCGGTAACTCCCATCCGCCGTTTAAGGCTGGGCCCATATCAAGCAATCGTTCTGCGTGTTGAAGGCCGAACTCTTGCTTGATATTATGCTTAGGCACAACCAGCGTTACCGTTTGTTCTTTTTTCTTTCTTACACTCATAGCTGAAATTTTTTAAGCTCCAGCGGAAGCTACGTTAACCCAATCAGTGAGAGGATTAAAGTCCAAAGTTTCACGCTTGATAATGTAGAACTTATCACTCCAGTTAGGAACAAAAGACCAGCTAATAGCATTGCTATCAGGCTCTTCATACCCGCCAAGTGACTTATCACCTACAAAGAAGCTGTAAATAGGAATAGGCATGTACTTAGTAGGCTCATCAAGGTCATCTACCAAACAGCCAATGTTGCCATTTTCGTCGATAAGATAAACACCGATGTTTTCACACTGATACTGCTTCAACTGAGCAATAACTTTTTGGTTTTCCTGATAAATTACACCGGTAAAGTTTGTTGCTTCACGGCCAATTGTAATAGGAATACCTCCAAGCGTCTGGTTTCCACCACCGAATGTACGGGCTGCTCCAGGTTCTGTAGCAGGACTCTGAATATAAGGCGACACTGTCATCTTAGTACCATCGGCTGCAGAAAACAAAGTGGCAAACGATGCTTTCTTAGTCGGGTCTGCGACAGAGTTCAACTCTCCAGCAGTCTTATAGATACGCTGGAATGCAACTTTTTGAATTTGCCCCATGCTTTCCTTGCAATCGTTAATCTCAAGGTCAGCAAGATGTGCTGCGGCAGGGCATCCACAATTTAATCCCATTGTTCTTTATGTTTTTAATGTTAATACTACCGAGCAGCTACCCTTAACTAGCATCGAATTACCTGTATTTGTTCAGAAATAAACTTCTTCACTATGCAAATATACTAATAAAAATTGAAAGCTGTATACTTTTTGACAATTTTTAACTAAGTATTTTTATCGTCTCATTCTCGCATGATTTTTCTATTTTGATTATAATATCTCAAGGACAATATCTCAAAATGATTAGAAATTACGAGAATAATGCGAGAATTTAATCTTTTAATACTTTATAGCCTCTTTTTTGAAAAAATTCAGCCATCACATAATAGCCACATTTGCTTCTACCATCAGTTATAGCTTTATCTTTTTTAGTACACCATCTTTTTATATTTCTGCTTGTAAAAAATCGTATAGAATTATACAAGCAACTTGCACAGCACATATTTGCTTTAACTCCATTTGGGCTTATCATCCTTTCCATATCAGTTTCTTTGATGTATTTTACGCTTTCCACCTTTCCTACTATGCATCTCCCATACGCCGGTTAAACAATCTGGAGCATCATCATGCTGGTTTCTCTTCTTATTATCTTTACGGTATGACATAAGCGCATTATAGAACTTGGGCCACTTCTTATCCCAGCCTTCAGGAAACAGAATATCATTTTGAACTTGAGCTGAGGCTGTAAATATACGTGTTTTCTTATTTTCTGACTGTGTAAATATTCTGATAGCACACTTAAAGTTACGTAAATCAACTCGAAGTATCTTTTTGACATTTCTTGAGTAGCCTCGGCCGCCATTATTTGACTCTATCAAGCAGTCAACTGTTTGGTTTCGTGCCAATAATTCAGCTTGCTTTGGCTCTGTTACTTCCATTGGAGCATCTGTAAACATTACATCTGTCACATAAGCATATTCTGGTGTGTTTATGAAGCAAATAGAACACAAAAAGTCAGCTCCTGTGTCAGCTGTGTCAGTATAATTCCACTTTTGAAGTGCTTTATTGCCTGTTGGTAGCTCTTCTGGCCTATAAGTTCTAAACCCTTCATACATAAGACCCTCTTTTGGAGTTGGGTCTTGCATATACTGTGTATCAAACACTAACGGGTTTATCTCACGCATCTTATAGAGCTCTTCAAGTGTATGCTTCATTGGCCATAAGGCGTGTTCTTCACCTGTTTCAGGGTCTGTTTGTATAACTGGCATTGAAAGTACAGTCCATTCATCAGGCTCTACATCTTGCAAATAACCACACAAATCATGCTCATGTAGTCTTTGCATGATAATTATAATTGGAGTATTACGCGAGTTAGTACGGTTACGAATTGTGTTCTCAAAACGCATATTGATACGCTCACGGACAATATCAGACTCAGCATCTTCAGGCTTAATCGGGTCATCGATTACAATTGCGCCTTGAAAGATATTAGTTGTAGCTCCTAACATACCAAGTACTTCATTGGTATGGTCATCAAATACAAAAATATCATTACCACCGTCCATTTTATCAATATCTGGGTCAATATCAACATTTCCTGCACCAAAACCTGTTACCTGACCTTGTGTTGATACTGCATAAAGCTCACCACCTGCTTTAGTTTTCCATCTCTTAGCTGACCCTTTCTCAGATGCAAGAGCTGAACTTGGAAAAAGTGCCTTATAAAGCTCTTCTTGCATAATATTTCGTATTGTTTCCGAATTATCATACACAAGTATATCTGAGTAAGACAGATGCAAAAATCGGCACTTTGGATTTAAGGCAAAACACCAACTTATAAATGATTTGATAACAAGCTCTGTTTTACCATATCGAGGTGCTATGTTGATTATAAGTCTCTTACATTTGCCATCTACTACGTTCTGTAATGCCTCAAACATCCTCTTATGATGCTCTGCAACTATAAAAGAACGATGATATTGGCTTTTGAACATTACACGCGTATATTTTTCAAAAGATGATAACAATTCTATCTTCAGAAGCTCTTTTGGATTTACAGTTTTATCATTGGCCACATTTAGGGCTGTTTGCTGCATCTCCTTTAATGATTTTATTGCCATGCTGCGTATATTATTAAAATTTGTATTATTTGGCCTACTATGCCACCCAAAATAGTCGCTAATAGGTCTAACCAATCCCATTTATTGCTGTATAGCTTATCCTTAAATTCCATACCAATAGCTAAGCCTAATACAAAAAGTATTGTTAGTATTATAGCACAAGGTATTGCATAAAGGAAATGTTTTTGTCTGTTACTTTTTAATATCCACATATTTTTATTACTTCATCAAAGTGTCTCTAATTACTATGTATGCTTCACGACTTACAGGCACATTAGGAAGAATGCCAGTTTGGAGTTGTTGCTGTTCAGGTAGGTTCAATTGCATTTGGCCTTTACCGAATATACGGTCCCAAAGCTTCTCAACTGTTTCTATATTGCCGAGTTTCATATCCTCTATGAGGCGTTTAATAACAGTTTTTATTACTACTGGTATTTTCTTGTTATTCATAAGAGCCTGAAGCTGGCTTTCATTACAAGTCAATAAACACGCCAATAAGTTAGCCGTGTCTTGCTTTGTAAGCTGAACACTTAAGTTTATATTAAGGCTAGTAAGTAGTTTAACAATCTCAGGTCTTGATGCTCCTTGGAGCTGAAGAAGCTGAGTTGTTTTGCCTGAATACGTACCACCTCTTTGGGCAATCTCAACTGGGTCAAGCGGAGTTACAGTTTGAGCCTCTATTGCTTCAACTGCCTCAACTCGTTTCTTCTGCTCTGCCACTTTTTGAATTTGAACTGTAGTTGACAGGTCTTCTGCTTCATCCTGTGTCAATCCAAGCTCTTCTGCAAGGCTCTGTTTCTCTTCAAGCTTTGCTTTTTCGCGTTGTAGGCGGCATTTCTCTATATATTTTATGCGTGCGAGCTCCTTTGCGTCCTTTTTAGCTTTGATGGATGCAGCCTCTTTAGCTATAGAAGCTTGAGTTGATGCAGAAGGACGATTAAGGCTTGGAGCCTGGGTCCTTGTTGGGAGTATAGAGCTAAGCTGCTCTTCTATTTTATTCTGTTTCATATTCTTTATTTAATCTATCTGTTATTTCTTTTTGCTTTTTTACTATTGCTTCTATATTTGCTTTTTTTGTAGCCTTAGCTTTTAATACTTCTTCAGCTTTTTTCCTGCCTGCTGGAGTATTTTCTATAGTATCAACTTTTTCGTAAGACCATAAAAATCCAGCTGCTGATTTTATATGGCCATTACAACACATATTTATATTAGTTGCACTTATATTCACAGCTTGTGCGGCTTCTTTTACGGAATTATATTCAGATATAAAAATTCCTGTCAGCATATCATATTTATATACTGGCTTTGACACTCTACCTCTGCGCTGTGGCTTACAGAACTGGGCCCATTTTTTATTGTTGGCTGTTACATTATTTATTAAAGCGTTGTATAGGCAAAAAGCATAAGGTTTTTCTATTGAATTATTCACAAGTAACAAAAAATTGTAGCCCATTGGATAATACGTCTTATTACTACTTATGAGGTTGTATTTAGCGCGCATTATTTCTTCATAGTTGCCTTCAAATTTATTTTTCACCTCTACAGTTATATATTCACTGTTGATAAATGCTTGTCTCAGGTCTAGGCCTTCTACTCTATCGCTCATTATTTTTTGTACGAGCTTCTCTATTCCTTCGGCCACAGTCCATTCGAAGGTATGGCAAACCATAAGTTTGCTGTCATACTCAAATTCAACTGTAAAAACAGCCCAATTCATAGATAGGGTGCTTGCTGCTCCCACTATATCTACCTTTATGCCACTTATTTCTACCATAATTATTGTTTTTTATTATTTTCGATATGCAAATATACTATATTTTTTCAAACTATAAAAATTCTCGCAGCATTTTTTTTGCGAGAATGCAATTTTTGCGAGAATAGTTCCGTAACTGATTGATTTTCAACGTAAACAATGAGCGAGAATCGTAACTGATTGATAGTCAATGAGTAAACAATGGGAACAATGGGAACAATGCTCTATATTCCTCTACCAAGTTACGATTAGTTGAATATATAATTATTTGTATTAAGTCTATAATAATATATCTCAAAAATAAAAGATTTATATTTTTATTGTTTACATTGTTTATAAGTGGTCTATCTTATTGAAAATCAATTAGTTACGTGATAAACAATGATTGTTTACAATCGTTTCTCATTGTTTCTACCACTTTGCGAGAATGCCTGAAAAGAACGCTTTTGCGATTTTTGACTTGTAGCCACTTTGCGAGAATGGAGACTTAACTCTTAAAATTTTTTCTGGATATTTGGATGAGTACCAGAATATATAAGGGGGAGCCCCGGTGCCACACAGCCAGGGGCCTAAATTTTTACAGTTGTTAACAAATATGCCTCCGTGCCTCCGTCCTCTCTCGCGCGTTCTATCGCGTTTTGGCTTGGTGGCTGAGTGTTTATATGCCTGACTGGCTCAGAGCGCGATACGGAATGACTATGGATGCGAGGCATGGTGCCTGAGTGCTTGGTACCACGTTGCTCTCTGCCTGAAACCGGCTATCAGCCTGAAACCGGCTATCAGCCAGACAGCCAGACACCAACAAAGTTTAACGAACATTTAACACAATATAACATAGCAAAAGTGCCATATCTGAAGAATTTTTATATGGTACTAGCTACCTGCTACCAGCCCATTAAAAAGTGTTAAAACAACCAGGCAATTAACACAAATTTAACATGATAATTTTCCTATGTAAAAAGTTTAGCACCCACACAATTTACCTGAAATTTTTTATCTAGAATTTTTCTAGTTCGGAAATTATTAGTATATTTGCATATCGGAAATAACGAACGATACAACCCGAAGTTACAAACAAAATTTAACACAAAAAGTTGCTCAAAAGTTTTTCCGGTTCAAATATAATTAGTATATTTGCATAGATAAAATAAGTAATAACAATAAAACATTACAGCCATGAAAGTAAACAGAAATTATCGATTTGTCCTGACAGTTCTGGACAACGAACAGCTCAACGCAGGAGAAATCCGTATCGAGAACGACGCAGTATCTGGCGAGAGAATGTTTGCCAGCGAATGCCACTACTATGCCGAGAAAAACATTCTTGAGTGCATTAAGGACGCAGCAAAGCGCGATGACTTGGGCAGTTACTACGCTCATACTTACTGTATCTACAAAGAGGACAAACCGAAGAAGGTGGTAACAGAGCGTGAAGAAAACGGCAAAAAAATCACCGAGGAACAGCTCATTGACGGAGCCGCAATGTTAGTCGAGGTGATAACTGTAGACGAAAATGGCGTGAATATCCGCTAAAAGCGAATAGCCCTCTCGGGAGAACTCCCAACAGGAGGCAGCAGTTCGACTCTGCTGGAGGGCACTAATGTATAATTAAAACAGTAAACAATATGGTTAAAACGTATTACCGGAGTGAATACTCCGACAAACAGTGGAAAGTCTTGATTGACAAGGCCGCGGAACTGGGTTGCCAGGTGACTTATGGCCGATATGGCGACCGTGTCGAAATTGACTCGACAGACCGAGAGAATGCCGTTCTCCAGAGCACTGACAAGAGTGTTGACGACTGCGCAGCTCGAAGCTTCTGGGCGGAGCATATCCACCAGATGCTGCAGGAGAGCACAGACCTCAGAAGGTGGAAAGTACAGCCCAAGAGATACCGCAAAGGCTATTGTCCGACTATCTGCAAGAGCCAGAAGTCAGCGGAGCACGAGCAGGAGTGCCTCGAGAGAACAACAGGCTTTGAATGGACAATAACAGTAATACCAGAATAATTATGAAGAAAACAGCTTATTTGTACGTTGAAAGAGACGACAGCGAATACGACTACAAAGCCGGATTTGCAAGCTATGCCGAGGCAAATAACTATCGGCAAGAGTGTCAACGCGGTTGGATGAACCATTGCGATTATGTATACCTTTGGACCGGCTCCGAGAGAATTAACCTCACAAGAATGCCGGAGAACAAGAGAATTGCTCAAACAGTTTAACATACCGGAATAATATGAGCCGCAAGAGAATTTATAACAGAGTAATGGATGACCGCAGCGAAGTGTGCCCATTGGGCGAGCTGCTCACCGACAAAGAGCTGGAGTGCATGCGTTTCCACAACTCCAGGAGAGATTGGCCGAATACGGCTAAAGTAACAGTAAAAACGGGAGAAATATACTTCAGCTTTGGAGTACGTTTTGCCGAGAGCTATGAACTAATAAAACCGGGAGAATGAACAGCAAGAGAACTTATATTGCCACATTTTTGCGCGGCAATCCACAACTGAAGAATGGCGGCTATTATACGACAAAGGAATTTCAAGCTGTGTCGCATAAAGCAGCCGAGAGACAGGCCGAAAGATACACGAAAGGTACGGTTTACGGCAGTTTAGACCTCATAAGTGTTGAACTAAAACAAGAGAACAACGATGGAAAATAACAGAAGCAAATTTGAGTCACAAGGCTATCTTATAAATGGCATAGCCGAAAAGCTGGAAATTCAAATCAGCCAGTCAGGAGATGCGGCTCGTTACCAATCCACAATACGGTGGTCTTCAAGAGGCACGGAAGTAATTCACGGCTGTTGGCAAAAGATACGCTACTCCAAGAGAAATAACCGCCCGTATATAACAATGTTCGGCAAGAGACTTTATTTAACCAATTTTATGCGTAATAGTTATGGCACAGAAAGATTTTAGATTTGAGTATATGCTGCTTGACCGCCTTCGCTGCGATTGCGAGTATTACCTCGGTTATGGCGGAAAATGCGCAAAACAGCTTTGGGCTCATGACGAGCAGAAACAAGTCGATAAAATGCGAAAGCTTTACGATTTGTTGCCGATAAAGCCTGAATGGCTTACAAGAGAACAGATTGATGAATATGCTGCTCAGATGGGAGCCAAATAATTTGAAAAAAGTTCCTGAAGCAGTATTCTAATTCAAAAGAAATATGTATATTTGCATATCGAAACTTAAATAATAAATGAATATGGAAACGAAAGTTTTTTATGTAGCAGTTGCCTTTGGCACAATCTTTCAGCCCACAATCGTGGAGAAGTTCGACAACCTGACAGACGCAGAGAGCTATGCAGCTCTTATGTGCCGCACGAAGAAAGCACGATACATTGTGCTTGAACAGCAAACAGAGTGGGACGGCACTCCTCAGGAGAATGCATAACCTTAGCCGCTGCAAGAGGATTGGCTTTAAGCGCGGAGTGATACCGCCAGCGGCACAAATTCAATAACAATTCAAAATTTACAGCATTATGGTAACAGTAAAATTTTCAACTGACAAGCTGGACAACGGAACATTTCTTATATTTCCTACTATCCTGGTAGACAAATCGGAGAAGAAGACAAAAGCGGCCATTGCAATCTGCTTTGCATGGATAAACGGCTTATTTGAAGTCGGTATCAAGTGGAGCCGTAAAGTGACTAACCAAGAAACAGCTCAAGACAATGGCAGCGAAGAAAAATGAAATGTTCGTAACAGCCTATCGTCTTCAAGTTGAGGCAACTCGAGAGAACTTGAACAGCATGGAGGACTTCGTAGAAGCCATTTCGGATTGTGCTATTGTGTCCAATGAAGAGGGTTATGTGGCTATCATAGTAGCGTCTTCGGACGCCTTAGGGACCACGAAATTGGCAAATATGGCACTTAAATTCTTTGGCAAAGAAGGATATTCTATAAGTACGTTAGGACTCCTGGGGCCGTTTAAGAAATAAAGAATTACGGTTGATATTTTTTAACACATAATCAGGAAAAAAATACTCAAAAAGTTTTTCTAATTCGAGAAAAGTTTGTATATTTGCATATCGAAACTTAATAATAAACGTTTTAATAACAATTCAAAATTTACAGTATTATGACAACAAAGAAATTTGCTCAGATGACAACCAAGAAGCTGAACGCCCTCATGGCAACAGCAAGTGACGAAGACAAGAAGGCTATCGAGGCCGTACTAGCAGCCCGTGAACAGGCTCAGGCTCCTAAAGCCGCCGAGGAGACCGCTGAAGCTCCAGCTGAGGCACCCGCAGCAGAAGAAACTCCGCTTACTCCCGAAGAGGAAGCAGCTATCAAGGCAGCCGAAGAGAATGGCGGACTCAACCCGCTCTACAACGGCAGTAAGGCAACTCAGGAGAAAAAGCCGAAGATGACTGACGAAGAGCGTCACACTCTGGCCGAAGAGCTGAAGAAAAACATCAATCACCGCTGTCAGGCAGTTCCTTTCAACACTGCAGAATGGGTTGACGGTTACATTGCCGGAGTGATTGAAGAGAAGCGCAGCAACAAGGTGCTCTACGCAATCAAGACTGACGACGGACGCCGCATCGTTAAGGTGCATGACAGCAATCTCGTTCGTATTTTCGACGAGGTGGTTGAGCCGGAGAAGAAGGTCCGTACTCGCAAATCAAAAGACGACGGTGTTGAGAAAGTTGAATGGACACCGGAAGCAATCGCTACTGCCGTAAACGAGGTTATTGGCAACGTCGGCAAGGCGGTTAAATTCGAGAAGTACCGCACGACTGACCCGGAGACTGGCGAGGAGAAAATCGAGTACAACGAAGGCCGTATCGTGGCTATCGTGCCCGACAAGCGTGCTCAGCGACTTCTCTACCGCATTTCAGTTCCTGCTCCGATTGAGGGCAATCCGCTGGCGACCAAAATCATGCATAAGGTTGTTACTGCAGACCTCGAAATTGCTGAGGCATTTGACGCCGAAGGCGAAGAGCTCAACAAAAAGTATTGCGAGCGCCGTGAGGCCGCAGCTACTCGCACCCCGCTTACTCCTCAGGACCGCTTCGTAAAATGCGAAGAGGCTTTGAAGAAGGCCGAAGAGAAGTTGCAGAAAGCAACTGAAGAGCTGGAAGCTAAAAAGCAGCAGCTCGAGGATGCTCGCAAGGAGCTGGATGAATGGCTCGCAGGCCAGGGCGCTAGTCCTGTCGAGGCTCCAGCAGAAGAGACAGCCGAAGCTCCCGCTGAGGCAACTGAAGAGACTGACCCACTTGCATAGTCTACAGTTAGTTTCTCCCAACGAAGCCGCTCTACCGCTTAATGGTAGGGCGGCTTTTTTGTATACTTATATTTGATTGCGGCACTGCTTTATGTATAAACAGCTTTAATGCCATTGTCGTCGTGAATGTTAAAATATGTAAACGTTTAGAAACATACTTCTTTCGCGTTCTAAGACACTTTTAGGCTTAAGATGTATATTTATATGGGCCAACTCATTTGGACGCGATAGAGGTCAAAAGAAATGTATCTATCTATGAATTTTCATTGAGCCTAAAATATAGATTTGAGGTGTTTCACAGCATTATGATTTGTAAGCTTTACCGCAACTTAGGTAACTGTTAAAATTGAGGTAAAAAGTTGACTCATTCTCACGCGTTCTAGGACACTTTTATTTTGAGCCCATATAAATATACATTTTCAAAAAGAAATGAGGAGAGAATGAACGAGAGGCATGAAATTTCATATATTTTTAGGCTATCTTTATATATAAAATTCAAGCCATTGCAGCAATAAACCAGATGAAAAATTTTTATGTTAAAAGTGTTAAAACAGTGTTCTATATCAAATTTATTTAGTACTTTAGCCTATAAAAGAATAAAGATAAAACTGTTAAAAAGTGTTACATACTAGAGTAATTGGTTGCAGCTTGGCCCTATGGGTTAGGCAGTTCGAACCTGAGTGCTCGAACTGTGTTGGGCGTACGCATAATGGCTTATGCACCGGATGCCCACACCGGAGTTCTACGCTAGTAGTAAAATTGGCCGAGAGAATATCTGCCACAGCTGGACAGGAGAATGGCCAAGAGAATAACAGGAGAAACGTTGAACAATTTTAATATAAAAAGCAATATGGAAAATATCGAACAAGAGAATACCCAAGAGGTACAGCAAGAGAATAATTTGCTCGAAGGAGCTCAGCCTGTTGCTCTTTCAGAAGAAACAACAGAAATGCCACAAGCAGTTCAGTTAGTACAGCCCAAAGAAGCTATAGATAATATGGCAGAAATTGAAAGGCAGTATCGTGAAACAATTGAGCGGGAGAATATATGAGCCAATTTAGACTTGATTACAGCCAAAAGCAGGAGATGCAAATTTCCAATGATGCATTTTTCTATTTGCTTGAGGAGGAAGAGCCGCTTGATGAAGAAAATCTCGAAGAAGCACAGGAAATACTTGCAATGTTTCCTCATGGCTTTTACATAGAAGAGAATTGGAAAGCCGTTGAAGACTCAGACCTTATTGAATGTGTCTTTGTTCCGTATGTTGAAGATGATATGGACTTTGATGAATATATGGATTGCGGACCTTATCTTCAGGAGCAAATAAAATGGCTCGATGCTAATACTATCCGAGTGTGGTGGTATAGAGTAAAAACTGGTGTAAGAGAATTGCGAGGCGATTTTAAGGTTTATACCAACAAATTCGGGCATAGGTGCTTTCATACAGGAAATCAAGACCAGGAATTTGAAGCAGGAAAAATGAGTTTGTATTTTCTGAAGCATTTTAAGAAGAAAAATAGCTAATAACCTAACAAGAGAAATATAGCGGGAGAATACATTAAGTAATTTCCCGCTATTTTTTATTCTTCCCGTATAACGAGAGAATAACCTAAAGCTCGCTTAGTTACAATCGATATTCTCTCATCCATTTTAAGATAATTTCGTAAATGGCATATATTTACATCTAAGCTACGTTTATTCCAGTAATTATTTTCCCCCCGCCATAGCCTTTGCATTATTACGCTTGTTTGTAATACCTCGCCTTCATAGGCACAAAGTAAAGCGAGCAGTTGAGTTTCTTTGGCAGGGAGCTTTATTTCAGTATTATCTATAGCAAGTGTATCACTAAGAACGTCAAATCTGTAATTGCCCAATCGATAAGCATTTTGAATTGTTCTTGTCTTTATGCCGCATCGTTTAAGGGCTATATTTATTTTACGCACAAGTATTTCAAGATTATACGGCCTGATTATATAGTCATCTGCACCTTCATCATAAGCTTCAATTATGAATTGATATTTTGACAAATCAGAAACCATAATAACAGGTGTAGACTTATCCGCTTTGCGCAGAATTTTCAATAAAGATAAGTTGCCTATACCTACAGATTTATAATGGCTTAAAATGCATAAATCATAGCCGCCATTTTTTATCTTCTGTATTATATCTTCTCTGTTTGAAGTTATAACATCAAAACCGTAGAATATAAGGTAGTCAACCATTATGCTACAGTCTTCATCTTGATAAACAAGAATTTTCGGTTGTGATATAGCATCTTTAGAAGTTTTCATAAATTGTCAATTTTATTTTTTAAGTCGTTAAACAGTATTTCAAACCAAAATGGATTTAGCCTAAGCAAGTCAAAATAAGAATATATGCCTTTACGAACTATCATAGAAGCATATTTTAATTCTTTTTCTGCTCTTACCTTATTATGCATATTATAAGATGCGACGGCCTTATCTATGTTTATAAGATAATTTGCATATTTTATTGACTTTTGAAGCTCTGCTTGTTCCGTATTCTGCTTGAAGTAATAAGGTATATCAGGCATTGCCCAAAATGTTTGTCCTTCGCCATATTCCTCACTTGCTTTATACAAGAAACCAGGACATTCTTTCATCGACTCTGGATATATCATCTTACAAATCCTAATTCTTCTTGGTATTAACGGATTGATAAGAGTTGCTAATCTTTTATTTATGTAAGTTGCGTATTTCTCTACCATTCTAGTATGCTCAGCAGTAAGTAGAGTTATAAGCAACTTAAGATTATCATTTCCTATAGGGTCACTAAGCCGTAAATAATCCTGATTAAAAGCCATTCGTTGTATGACAATTCTATCTTCTTTAAGCTTTCTGCGTTTTGCTTCTCGAGTTCTCTGTGCTTTTTTATAGGCTTCAATGATAGCAGGCTTACTGAAGAAATACTTACCGAATTTTCGCCAAGCATCATCTCCATAGTAAGCCTCTATCATTGCATTTTCTTCTGACTCAGATAATTCAGTATGCTCTTCTTCAAGTTCTATCTTTTCAATAGCCTCATTTTGAGCTTCCTCAATTTCTTCATCATCACCTTTTATTTCACTGAGAAACTCAAGATATTCCTTATCTGTTAAGTCTCCATATCTTTCTTCAATGTTTTCCATGCCAGGTAAACAAGTGCTTAATTATATCTTTGCCAACTGTTTTTTCAAGTATTCCAAAATAGGAAATTGCTAATGCCAATCTTGCTACTTTATGAAGCAGCCAAGAGGCAATATATACCGGAGCATATACTACTCCAAGGCATATCCATGTGAATTTAGCTATCTTTTTCATATTAGTTATCTTTCTTTATACCTATTACTTGTTGTTTACCTTCTTGCTCTTCTTCAGCTTGTTTTAGTTCAACATAGGTTCTATGAAAAGCTTCATCGCCTATTCCTTTGATAAAAGTTCTAAGCACAGAAGGATATTCATTTGTGTCTATAGTCTTATCAACTACTTTAACATAGAGAGCCGCAAGAGCTTTAGGCCCAAATACTTTCTTTTCTTGAAGTCTCTCGATAGGACCTCTTTTGAATTGAACACCTGGATGCTCATTCATTATCTTCGTGCGAGTTAGGAATAAATCCTTAATCAAAGCCTCAATGTGCTTTTCAAACTGAGGCATTTGTACCACATCAATTACCTTTAAGTCTACTACTTTCATTATTCCAATTTTTTAAGCTGTTCTTTATAAAAATTTTCTTTCATATCCCAGTGCCTTTCATATATATGAAGGTCATGAGCAAAATGGTAATATGTACCTATAGGCAAACCAAGTTCATCGGCTACTAACTGTTGAAGCTTGGTCCAGCAATACTGGTCATTACAAAAGCCATAAACCAAATCATTGCTTCGCATAGTTACACACATATCAAGAGTTTCAATGCCTGGCTTAATATCAAAACCTACAGACAAAGTACAAGGAGTATCATATTTATAATCATCCTTTTCTTTGCCATCAAAGATTGTAAACCAAGCTTGACGAGTATCTTTATTCTTTTTGAGCTGTTCAATGCATTTGGCTAATTGCTTATTGCGTGTCCACTGCCAACCATAATTTGAATTGACTATGTTATCGCCTCCATGCATTTTATCCCATATAGGAGCAAACTTTTTAATCTCTGCTACACTCCTATCACCTGACATATACCAGGCATATTCGCGCTCAGCATATCGTTCGCTGAACTTACGCCATTCTGTTGTTATAATGCGCTGCTGAGGATTACGTAAATAGAAACCAACATTGTAAACAGCCTTTGTTCCAACATTAGTATCTATTCCTTGACCCATAATAAAAGCATATAGGTCTTCAAAAGCCTCAGTTGCATTTTTGTATGATATATTCATGTTTCCTCGTATTCAAATGTTAATACTAGAGTTGCACCATAATCATTCCAGAGAACTTCTTCGAGCTCTTCTTTTGTGTGGCAATTATATCGGCACATCTCAGCTTCCAAGTCCATAGGACTATCTATTATAAGAGTATTTTCAGCTATTGTTGCCATATCACTTAACAAGTTTATTTGTATTGCTGTTGTAAACTCTAAACAAAAGCTCTTCAGCTTCATCATTCATGGTTTTGCATATAGTTAATGCTTCTTCCATAGATAAATCTTTAAGCTCTTCATCGTCATCATTAAAAGCAATTTCACCAGTTATTACTCTAATTTCAAACGAGTTGGTTAAAGCAAAAGCTTTAGCAGCATCAAGCGCTTGTATACATATATAATGTACGGCATCCCAGTATATGTATGATAAGGTATTTGAGCCATCCAGTATTTTGATATATAATTCTCTCAGCTTTTCAGGCTTAAACATACCTTGCTCATCCATTCGCTTATATTCAGCAAGCCATCTCCCATAACCACTTGTTGCTCTAAATTTGTTAGCATAAACTGCCACAAATCTGAGAAACTGGTCTGTATAAACGACCTCTGGTATTTCTACTGCTTTCTTTTTCATAAAGCGTCAAATTCTTTTTGCAGTTGGTCAATACGTTTTTGTATTCTGGCCAAAGCTAAAAGTTTTATATCTTCGAAGTTTACAAAGCTATTATCCACATCCATGTACTTAGATTGTCCGCAGTATGTTAATGTAGTACTAAGCTCTATTCTGTGAATAGCATTTGCTTCTTCCCATTTTTTCTTTTGCTCTATAAGATGATTTATGTGCTTTATTAGCTCTCCACCTTTATTTAATTTTTCTTCTGTCATAATAATTAAAAAAGTTTATATATTCTCGCGCGCTCTAGAGCCCGCTTAATTTTCTGAATATATTTCTTTTGCTTCATACTTTAAGCGCGATATTACGCGCGAGAATAATGCGTAAACAAATGCTATTTATCTTTCGTTAATAGCTTCCAGTTGAACCAAGAGCTCCATCTCCACGTTCAGATGAACGGCTGAAAAGCTCTGACTCAGAAACTTCTTCAAGGCCTTCATACGATACAGGCACAAGAATAAATTGTGCTATTTTCATACCTGGCTTAATGTGAACCTTAGCTTTGCCGACATTAACAACATGTATATGAATTTCACCTTGGTAATCTTCATCTACAATCTTGGCTCCGAGGATAACGATGCTTTCAAATGCTTCTGCTTTCGGTGTTCTACCGGCTCCAAGGCAAGCCCATTTAGAAGTTACAACTCCTGATTTATCGGCTGCCATAAGCATATATCCTTCTGGAATTTCCATCTTAATACCTGATGGTATCAAAACATCAGTTCCTGGATTTACGATAAAGCCTTTATTACTGCCAAAGTTAGGAACGAAAAAATCAATTCCTGCTGCTTTACCAGTCCCACGAACAGGAGACTTTACATTTCTTATTTTTGCAAACTTCATAACTACACTATTTTAACAAGTTCCTTAGCTGCTGTTTCTACGGCTCTAGCAAGTCTATGTTCAACTTCTGGACTTATAAGGCTGTAAACTCCTTCTTTTTCAAAAGCGTCAGCCATGATAGCTCCAATTTTTGAAAGCTTAGGATTAGAAGTGTTAATGCCATGCTTATCCATAAGTTCTTTGTCGTACTCATACTTAATACCTCTGCCATTTTCTACAGGAATGAGCTTAGCTATTTCTGCATGAGTATTTGACTTTCTGCTCGTAGGAACAGTGATAACAATCTCCTGATTGGTTGTCATGCACATATCTGTGCACATTTCTATTACTTCATTGAAGTTGCGTTTAAACTCTCTTGGAGTTACTGAAATTAAACTTTTCATAATGATGCCAAATTAGCAATTAAGTCCAACATATATGTTTTGTCTTTATCTCTTCTGAGCTTCATCTTATCTTTTAAGGCGAGAGCTACTAGCTGAACATTTATAAGATGATGTTTTGCATGAGACTCTTCGATTATATCGATTATATCCAATATTACCCCTTTGGATATAATCTCATCGTAGCTTTCAGTCTTGTCAATGATAGCATTTATCTTGACTCCACCGATTACAAATGAGTAACACGTGCTTTCTTCATAGTTTTCATTCCCAAGGTCAGACAGGAATTGAAGTTCTTTTAACTTTGCTTTCTGCTCTTCTTTCAAATGAAATACCTTTATATCTATATCCTGTGGATTAGACGGAACTCCGAGCATAGCCAGAGCAGTTGTACCTGTTACCATATACTCAATTCTATTTGCATTGCAAAAGTCATTGAGTTTGAATAAAGCTTCTTTTATCTTCATATCTGTTACATTAAATCGTCATCGAATAAACTTGGTTGCTCAGTGGCTTTAGGAGCAACTTTTACATCTCCAGGCTTACGCTTTAATACCCAAAGAGTATTACGTGAAGCATCCGGGAACATAGGAGCCATGATATTGGCAATGAGGTTTGAGTCATAATACTCTTTAAGAGCATCAAACATTTTCTGCTGCCAATCATTCATCAGTGGCTTATAGTCTTTAGCCGAAGCAAATGTACCGAACTTCTTTACTATGTTGAAGTGTTTCAGCAATACGCCTTCAAGCTCCCAATGGTCAAACTCTTGCACATCAACTCCACGGCCATCACCTGAGTCATAAGTATGATTACCAGCTGCTCCTACAGATGGGTCATAGTTTGGAGTTGAAAGGTAATAAGTAGCGTTATTATTGCCACAAGCCTTAAAGTTCTCCAAAAATGCATCTGCATTCTGTTTACCAACATGCTCGAGCACTTCAAAAGCGCAGACTTTGTCAGCATTAAACTTGCTGAAATCCAAATCATGTTTCACAAGGTCAGCTACATAGAAATGAGCCCAAGGCACATCCTGATACTTCTCGGCCGCTTCATTGATAGTCTTTTCACGAATATCAATGCCGATATATTCTTTCTGCTTGAACTTGTTTCGATACAATACTTCAAGCAGGTTAGCCGCTCCACAGCCAAAATCAACAATGGACTCGCCAATCTTAGCTTCTTTCAAGATATGAGTCCATCGCAGATAATGTGCAAATTGGTCTCTGTGAAATACATGACGCTCAAAGGCCTGGTCAGGTCTGAGGTCTGTTGTGTTATAAACTTTTGCCATAATTATTTTTAATTTTATCTCTAAGTTCTTTATTATTTTTTTGATAGTTTGTTAATAGTCGACACGATGGCGGCAAATAATAAAGCCATATATACTAACAGTAGTAGCCCTTGTATACATTCACTATGCACATACATCATAATAAATATAGGCGAAATCATTACACATGCTATCACTATTGCTATAGGTGCAAGGCATAAACCTATTAAAAAATTTTTAATAAACTGATTCATGATTATTTGTCATTAAAAATTTCTTTATGTTCTTCTAAGTAGTCATTCATAGAGCCCATATAAGCAATCGCATCAAGAAGATTATCCTCTTTGTGCGCATAAGCCTCACGTGATAACTTAAGAGCTATCATAGCTCTATACATACCAACAGTTGTTATTTGCTGGTCTTTGGGCGACATCAGATTATAAAGAGCTGCTGCTCTTTCCATTGATGCTTGAAATGGTCCGTATTGACGCTCTTTTTCTTCTGAGCGCTCATTTACGATTTTATTTGCTTGTTCTAAAATGTTACTCATATCTTAAAGTTACTTATTATTTTATCTTTTAATTCTTTGTTGTTCTCAAGCATTTCAACGAAAATATCTGCTGCAACATTTATGCTAAACTGCCTCATATCGTCGTTATCTTTGAAATACTGAAGAAAAGCAATAATTTCTCTAAGCATCTCATTGTTTTCTTTGAGCAGCTTTAGCATTTCTTCCATCACAACATAGATTTTAGTTCTGCTTTTAATCGTCTAGCATCTGCTCCTCTGAATGTTTGAGCGTTGGCTAAGAAGTATCTTGCAATATCTCCAGCTGTCTCAATTCCATATAGAGCTTCTGGGTCTGTTGTATCAAGCGTTAATAATGCCTCAAGATAAGGCACTGCTCCAAAGTATACATTCATCCAAGTTGACTTTACGTCTCTGGCTATTTGCTGAAATGTTCTTTTCTTGTCCATTTTTCTATTCTTATTTTAGATATGCAAATATACTAATTTTCTCCGAGAATAGAAAATTTTTCCTCATAAAAATTACATATTTAACACTTCTTAACTTGGCCATGCATTATACATTTTCTGGGTATTCCAACTGCAGCAGTTCTTTGCAGTATTGAATAACTTGAGTGTAATTATTGTATACTGCTTGAGTTATTATCCTCTGTTGAAGTATAGTGAGCTTGTTCTTGAGAATATACCTGTTTATATTCATAGATAAAGCCTTGTCATTACATCTTCTTTTATCACCTAACTCAATCGCTAGTTGAGCATAGTGAATGCACTTCTTTATATCCTGAGCACCATTTTTATTCTTATATCTACTGATATATTTTATTATACAGCCTTGGATAAAAGAACATCTAAGAGCGGCTATTAGCTCTATTGGTTGAAAAGCCATATCCTTGTAATGGTTTCCACCTACTTGACTTTCTATTGCTTTCATGCTTTTACTCTATTTAGCGCGGTTGCAAAATCTCGTTTCTCAGGAATAAGCCCGTTATATACTTTCAACTCATCCATCAACATTACAGAATTGTAATGGTCTGGAAATGCTTTTTTAATTCTATAGGTTGTCTCTTTGCTGAGTATGCCTTTTTCACCTTCTGTGGCCATTTCTATATATCCAAGTTTTACAAACTTGTATACATAAGCAGTCACTGAATTTCTACCAGGCTCATTGCCTAATAGCATTTCCTCTGAGCTGATAACATTTCCTACGTTATCATTCACCAGCTTAATCATTCTAGAAAAAACTGGAATTGCTTTACCATTTCTTCCCATATTATATGAATTTTTTATATTTGTCAATTTTTGCTTTAATGCTATCCATAAGAGCATTCTGCTTTCTGTCTTTTGCTTTAAGTGCTCTAATAACATCTTCATCATGAGTGCCTTGCAATATCAAGTGGTTAATTACCACATGATTTTGTTGGCCTTGACGGTATAATCGAGCATTGAATTGTTGATACAACTCTAAGCTCCATGTTTGTCCAAACCAAACTATTATGCTACCTCCTGCTTGAAGATTAAGCCCATGGCCTGCTGATGCTGGATGCGCAAGCATAACTTGTATTTTGCCTGCATTCCAGTCTTCAATATCTTTATTAGTTTTAAGCTCTCTTGGTTTATATGCTTTAAGGTGCTTCATTATTCTATCGCGGTCGAATTGATATGTCCATGCAACTAATACAGATTGGCCATTCGCATCCTCGATTATTTCCTTAAGAGCATCCAGCTTTATATCATGAATTGGAAATACATTTCTTTCTTCATCGTATATTGCTCCATTAGCAAACTGTAATAGTTTATTTGAAAGAGCCGCTGCGTTAACAACATTAACTTCAACAGGCTTTTCTACTATTACAGAATTGCCGTTTTCATCCTCTTCTTCTACTGTCTCAACAGTATTTATGAGGTCAAGTACTTTGTTCTTTTCGAAATCATCATACTGCTTTTTCAAATCATCAGGCATTCTGAGCCTTATATAATTATCTGTTCTGAATGGCATTTCAAGATAATCATCTGCTTTCATGCTTATGCAAATATCCTCTATTTTCTTATGAATAAGCTTCTCTGAGTCATCCATAAGATTATAAGAATAGACGACATGCCCATTGGTTTGACCTGGTCGGAAATATCTTTCTCTGTATCTGGATATTGTCTTTTCAAGGCGCTCGCCTCTATCCATAAGATATATTTGAGGCCACAAGTCAATAAGTCCATTAGGTGCCGGAGTGCCAGTTAGTCCAACTAAGCGCTTAAGATAAGGTCTTGCTCCACGCAAAGCCTTAAAACGTTCAGATTTATAAGACTTAAAGCTGCTAAGCTCATCAACTACTATCATATCAAATGGCAATTTGCCTCCGCCATACATAGCACATAACCATGCAACATTATCTCTTGATATGATATAAATATCAGCCTTTGTTTCTGTTATGGCATGTATACGTTGTTTCTGAGTACCTATTATTTTTGAAAAGCGCAAATGCTTTAGGTGGTCCCACTTTTCAGCTTCTTCTTGCCATACAGACTCAGCAACTCTCTTTGGTGCTATGACTAATACTGAATTTATTTCTAGATAGTCAAACATCAAATAGTTTATAGCAGTAAGAGTTGATACCGTCTTGCCAAGTCCCATATCGAGAAATACTCCACAATATGGGTGAGTTATAATGTGCTCAACACACGCTTTTTGGTATTTATGTAAATCTGCTTCTTTCATTTATTTAGCATTATATCTTCTACGAAATTTATCACCTCTTCAACAGAGTCGATTACTTCGACTCTAAAGCCAAGAGCTCTAAGCTTTTTGTGCATATAAGCTTGTATGCGTCTTGGTTTTTGACCTGTGGTTTTAGTTTCCACAAATGCCATTTTATGGTTAGGAAATAAGCAGAGTCTATCAGGTAGACCTATTAGCTGGTCGCATAATAGCTTTATGCACATGCCATTATTTATTTTGACAAGCTCCACTAATTTCCGTTCTACTAGTTTCTCACTATCTATTTGCGCCATATCTTTTCATATAGATGTTATATTCCATATTATCAATATCAAAGATTACCTTAATAACCTTAAAATACTGGTTAGAGTATCTTACGTATGTATCTATAGTTGGTACATATTCTATATTTTTTGAGCACATTAAAGTTGCTTCTTTTATGCTCTCACCTGTAAGCTGTCTTTACGTTTGTAATACTTTTGTTTACCGTATATGGAGAAATTCTTCGTTGAGTTTATATATTCCCAGTCATTTAACGACTTAAGAATTTCATTTATCTCACGCGTTTTATATCTATCCATATCTGTTTTATCTTTGCCAAGGCATTCACACCATATCTCTGCTACGCACACAAAGTCCTTTTGAATTGTTCCGTTTTGTGATAATGGGTCTTCAAGCCATCTTCTTCTGTCATAAAGGTCCATTTCGCTCCAGTTATCTGGATATTTTCTATTAAGGAACTCTTCAATAATACCTTTGCGCTCATCTGACTCTGAGTGCTTATGCTGCTCAATCTTAGCAATCTTATCTTCTTCGCCTGTCATATACAGAGGCTCTCCAGCATTATATAAGGCATAAGCTTCTGCCCATATCTGGTCTATTTCATCTTCTGTAAGGTCATCAATTACTGACTTCTTTACAAATTCTGGTCTTACATCTATAGGCAAAAAGCGTCTGTTTCCTGTCGGGTCACGCAAGAAATCATCTTTATTGGTAGTACCGAAAAACACACATTGGCGCTTATAAGTTTCTACTGTTCTGCCATAAGCAGGTCTAAACTGGTCTTCACGTTTTGATATAAAGTGCTTAATAGTTTCAACCTCTGCTTTTTTCAAACCAGAAAGCTCTGCCATTTCAATTATCCACGCTCCTTGCAGTTGTTCAAATGACTCCTTGCCTTGTACTGTCGTAAACGTGTCTGAAAACCAATATTTACCAAGCTTTTTAATAAATGTACTTTTGTATGTTTCTTGCGGGCCGACCAATATAAGTGCTGTGTCGAATTTCGTACCTGGCACAAGCACTCTGGCAACGGCTGCACAAAGAGACTTTCTGATGGCAGCTCTAGTGTATAAGTTATCATCTGCTCCAAAGTAATCTATTAGCAAAGTATCTATTCTCTTAATGCCATCCCAATTAAGCTCTTTTAAGTACTCTACTATTGGATGGAACTTTTTCTTTTCAATTTCGAGCGCCATCGCGTCATCAACTTTTTGGCTTGCAACAATACCATATACACACTCAATATAATTGCGAACACCAGAATAATCGACATCACGAACAGGCTCAGGAGCAGATATGCTACGCCACGGCATAGACCTTGTGATATAGACTTTATTGTCGAACGTATTGCGCTTAAACGCATTTTTAATGAATTGGTCATTTTGTATTATTATATTTAAGTTGTTAGCTGAATTTTCGAAGTCTCCTTTAGTATTTGCATCAAGCTGAGACATCCAATCACCATCTGTTTGCTCTTCTGCTTCTTGAATAGCTTCTTCAGCAAATTCGAATTTAGCTTCTGCAAACTTCTCATCTGCAATATGCTTCTTAGTCAATGGGTCTTTAGATGCAAATTCTTCCATTGCTTTGAAGCTCTTTTTGTCCTTGTCTTCTTTCTCTTTGCCTGTATCTAAATGGCCGAACTTATGAATGCGTACAAGGTCAAAGGCATTGCACAACCTACCTCCAGCTGGGTCTGTTCCATGATGCGAATAAGCAAATTTATCATCATAAACTATTAAGCCCGCAGCTGTAGAGCCGTTTATATATGTATATCGGCCTTCTCCTGCTGGAGTATAAACATCTTGCAAAAAAGCCTCAATAGCTTCTTGAATTGAATATGTACGGCAGAATAAACCAATGATACCTTTCTTGTTTTCAGGGTCTTCTTGCTTTTTAATTGCTTGCAATATAGTATCAGTACTATTTGAAGCAGTTGGCCATTCACTCGTATCATGCCAATCATTATATAAGCTTAATATATAATCGGCCTCAAGGAATGGCCCGTCTTGAAATTCAAAATAGTACTCTGCATCTGAAGATACAGACGGCCAGAACATAAGTCTATTCACATCAAAAGTCGACTGGTCAAACAAATCAATGTTTAGGTCCCCGGCGACTTTTCTTGCTATAGCTTGATATTCCTCTTGTGATACTTCTCTATCTAATGGAATTATCAATCTATGCCTTGGCTTTGTAGCACTCGACTTATGAGTTGAGTGTATAACTGCTGCACACCCAAATAGCATTGTGAAATCCCACCAAAAATTTTCATGTGAAAAGTCCACATCCAAAGTAAGAAGTTGGCGGTATAAAACATTGGTTTTATCGCGTCTGCCATTTGTGAGAAATCCTCCCACGAAGCCACCAACATCTTTTATCTTGCTCTGCTCCTCCTTAGTGGCATTCATGAACTGTTTATATGTTTCAGCAGTTACCACTGGAGTAGATAGCTTTTGTACTAGAGCATTCCAAGTAATTTTGGTATTTTTCCATATCTTACTTGAAACACTCATTCCAATAGCTATGCTAAGATTTTCATCATATTCTAATTTACCTACTTGCATAATAAATCATAATACTAATCTTTCAAATAGAATGGCGTAGTATAGCCATCAGCTCTCAATGGAAGGTCAGATGCCCACTCAGGAGGAGTGCCCATAATTCTTGCCATTTCCTCATAATATGCTTGCGCATTCTCTTCTGGAACTTCAACAAGGCATTCATCGTGAATATGGCATACTGGATAATAACCTGCACTCTCGAGTTGAAGCATAGAACTACCAAGCAAATCACGAGCTATTGCCTGTACTATGTTCTCTGTTAGTTTACCGCCATAAGTATCTATTTCTCCCCATTGCTTAGTCTCTTGCACAACTCCCTGATAGCATAATACTCGAGTCGGCATTGTAGACCTGCCTATTTTCTTATCTTTGAACCGTGGCCCATAATAGAATAACTTTCTACCAGAAGGCAATTGAATTGTCATAAATTCGCCATCACAGTCAAAGATTATTTTTCTGCATGTACATGAAACTGGCCTTTGATAACGAACAGCTTCTTTTGAAGCTTCATCAATTTCCTTCCACATATCCACAATTGCAGGATTTGCCATGCGCCACTTACGCACCAGGCTCATCATTTCAGTGTCTGATAAACCCATTCGCTCACCGCCCATTCGCTTAAGTGCTCCTAATGAGCCCTCATAACCGAGTGCAAGCTCTGAGATTTTTGATTTATCGCGTAATACTGAGCCTTTGGTAATTGATGAAATAGGCACATTGAACATCTTTGCACCTGTCGCTTCATAAATCTTGCCATCGCCTCTAAATACATCCATGCGCCATTTTTCATTGGCAAGCCAAGATATAACTCGTGCCTCAATGGCTGAGAAGTCCGCAACACTAAATACTTTGCCTTTTGGAGCAATAAGTGCTGTTCTTACAAGTTGTGAAAGAATATCCGCAACATCATCGTACATCATCTCAACTGTTTCCCAATCACGAGCTCTGATTAGCTCACGTGGTACTTCAATATGTGATATATGATTTTTTGATAAGTTCTGCAACTGCAATAATCTACCTGCCCATCTACCAGTTCTATTCGCGCCATAGAATTGGAATGTACCTCTAACTCTGTGGTCTTTCATAGCACAATTGAGCATAGCATAATACTTCTTAATTGAAGTTTTTGATAGCTTTTTACGTATATTAAGCAACTCAATTACATCTGGATAATCTGCAAACTCTTTAAGCAAGTCAGGCATTGTTTCTTTTGAAAGTGACAACACAGTATTACCTGTTTTCTTTTCTATCCATTGCCGAATTTGTACAGGCGAATTTGGATTTTCAAGGCCTGTTAACTGCTGAGCATGTTGAGTTAGTATAGAAGTATAAGTATTATCTACTGCAATAGCAGACTCTGCTAATTCCATATCCACCAAAATACCTCTATCGTTGATATTCTGGTCAAGCACATACATTTCTCGCTCAATCTTTGGAATAATATAAGACTCTAATCTATGAAATATCTCGCGCTCAGCCAATACATCATATTTATTATACTCCTTATACATTTCCCACTTCTCAGGAGCATGTTCTGGATAGTTACGTGTACGCATTCCATTAACTCGAGTTGCTTTACACGGGCATGAGAAGTACTTAATAAGTGCTTTACCAGTATCAAGCTTCTTATCTGTAAGATTAAGAGCCTTTGATACACCATCCAATGAAAGCGGTAAACCACAATATGCAGCTTTCACTGAAGTACAATACCACTGTTCTGCTGGAACATTATAACCTACTCGCTTAAAACTAAGTCGCTCAAATACTGCATTATGAGCAACTTTTACACACTCTGGGTCAAGCAATGCTTCTTCAAACTCTTCAGGCATTTCTTCGCCTTGAGCTAAATCAACAATGTTAACTGGTCCATCATCTAATGCATATCCTATAATCAGTATTTCAAAGTCCGGTGACTCTATATATTTATAGGCACCAGAGTCTTTAATATCTACTGAGGAAAATGTTTCGACGTCTATGAAAAGATATTTCGCCATTATTTCTTAATTTGATATTATAAAATTAGAAGTATAGGCGGGACTCGAACCCGCATAACAGGCACACAAACCAATGGCACTCTGTGGTTTTACCATTAAACTACTATACTTGCTGATGCAGAGAGGAAATTACATCAGCTCATCGTCCCATTCGTTCTCACCTCCGAAGTCTTCTTCAGCAGTAGAACCACCGGCCAACATCTCGCCATCTTCGAGCTTCTGAAGATTGTTCAGTCCAGCTGCGATGCCTTTGGACGAAACATTGAAGGCATAGAAGTTGATTGATGCACGGCCATAGCAACCACTGTAGAACTCCTCTTTCTCCATGATAGGATTGAGGTCCTTGTCCACGATACTCGGCTTGCGCTGGCTGTTGGCATTGATGAAGTACATGCCTTCGAATGCCGGGTCATCACCGCGTTCATCGTCGCCATCACGCAGAGGCAACTTGAGGTTTGAAGGTATCTTGCCGTTCTTGTCTGCGAGCTTGGCTTTGCCTGCCTGCTTAGCTGCCTCGATAGCTTTGTTAATCTTTTCGATGGTCTTTGCATCATCCTTTGGGATAAGAATGCAGATATTGTACTTAGGGGTATCACCCTCGTTCATAGCCGTAGGCTCGAACACGTTCACGTAGCAAAATCTTACTTTGCCTGTTACAACTTTTGTTGAATTTTCCATTTTTACTTAATTTTAATTATTATACTTGAGTTATTACGCTTCTTCTGCGAAGTCTAGTTGTGCTTGATTATAACCCATCGCTGGTCTCTTGTCTTCAAGCGGTACAAGAGTAGGTTTGCCTTGAGGTTTTACAACCACATCAGATAGAATTTCTTCAAAGCGCTTTTTGCCTACTATCTTCTCAATTGAAGTAATTGGCTTAAGCTTCATGCTGAAAATCTCGTCTTCTGATAGCTCAGGGCAACGAGCAAAGATTGCATTTGAGGCTTGGTCTTCATCAACCCACTTGCGTCTGCTTATACCCTCAACTAGCTTAAGACCTGGCCATTGCTTATTCTCTTCTATAGCTTTTTTCTGTGCATATTCTGCAATAGAATTAGCCCATTCTACAAGCTTAGGAGTACGGCGAACAATATCAGCAATCTCATCGTCTGTAAGAAGTGCTGGCTCTGCAAACTCATGCTGAGCTATTTCAAGCTGTTGCTCATACAACTTTCTACACTGATTACGAACAGCACAAAATCTGCACCAATCTCCAGCATTAAGCTCGCCTTCACCATTGAATGCAAGTTGTGCTTTTGGTTTAAGCTCTTCTTCAGCCCATTTACGAAGCTCTTCCACAGATATTTGCCATGAAGATATATTGTTGATGCGAGGTTGCACAATCGTCAATCGTACCTCAGATATATCATACATAGTATCATATTTCTGCAATGCTCCAAGACCATAAAGCATGAGTTGTTTATTCCATTCAGCATATACTGGAACACCTTTTCCGTACTTCAAGTCAATAACTTCCATGAGGTTGTCATTGATAATAACACAGTCAGCTGTTCCAAAGCTCTCTGGTATAAAGTCCGTCAAATCGAGTTTCTGCTCAATTTCCATTACAGCTAAAGGATTAGCTGTCTTGGCCTCTGCTAATTGAGCTGCGCAATAGTCTGTATAAGTCGGAACTACATCAAGCATTTCCTCATTAAACAGTTCATTCGCCATTATCTCTTCAAGACGCTGGTCAAAGTCTTGCTCGCTAATATCAAGCAGAGTATCACGCCTAATATAAAGCTCTGAGAGCTCATGAGCCAATGTGCCTTCTTGCGCATATACGGAGCTTTTCTTTTCTCCATATTCATCTTCAAGCTTTGCAGATGGAGTACAATTAAGCCATCTTCCAGCTCCAGAAGCCGAGAGGAGTGCATGACTCCTCTGGCTATGCTTCTGTGGTTTAGTGCTAGCTGTTTGCTGTCTCATAGTACTCTCCATTTTTAATTCCTACTGTTACCTCAGCTGCTCCAGACTTTGTAATAAATCTAGCCATAGCTGAAAATAAAGCTGAGCATGTCGCATGCAACGTAGGATTTTGTTTACGGAACTTGATTGCTGCTTGTTGCAGCTTCTTTTGATTTGCCATTACAGTGACTCTAAGAAGTTAAACATTTCGTCATACTTGGCTGGGTCAAGCTTTGTTACACTCGGAGCACCAAGCTCATTGAGTTTCTGCTTGATTACATCGCGATGCTCATTCACCTTCTTTGCAAGCATTGCTCGTACATCCTCTATGCTCTTAGAGGCAGAAGAAGCAGCCTGAGCAGCAGGTGCTCCAGGAGCAGGAGTAGCAACGGGCTTTGTTGGAGCAGGTGCTACAGGAGCAGGTTTCTGAGCTGGAGCAGCAACAGAAGTAGCCACATTACCAAGCAATGACTTGATGAAGTTCTGCGTATTTTCTGACAGGTTTACGCTAACCTCTACGGAAATTTTAAATGCTTCCATTTTCGTAAGATTTAATAAAATTATCTAAATAGTTAATAAACTCGTGCATTGTCATATCAGGCACATTTGAAATTTTCTGCTCTATAAGATTATTATTCTTATATATAGATACAAACACACCTTTATAATTCAGCTTGACTTTATAATCACCTTTCAGCATTGTAAGACAACCGTCTTCTGACGAACCTTTCCAAGTACCTGCTGAAAACAGGTCAGTTACTAACACGCCTATATGAGAGGCTAATGTTTCAATCTGCTTAATATCCAAATCTGTTTCGCCTTTTAATACTCGGTCAAAGGCTTGTTTCGGATATTTAACAGTAGGAAATAGCACCTTTGCTAAATCTTCTGTATTCAGCTTATAGTGCTCAATTACGCTGTTAATGTTAAACTGTTCCATATTTCTGGTTGAATTTTATTATCTTATTTTCGATATGCAAATATACAAATTATTCTCGAAAGAAAAAAATTTTTCCTATATTTTTTGAGAATTTTCTTGTTAAAAAACATTAAACAGCAATTTTGCATTTCCGGCGCTGCAATTCTATATAAATAAAGGCTGTAAACAATGGAAACAATAGAAACAAAGCCTCGTATATTTCTAACCTAATTTCTTAAATTCCGATTAACTCTATGGTTAACCAATATCTAGATTAGCATAATATAAAAGATTTATATTTCTATTGTTTACATTGTTTACAGCATATCTAAGTGATTGATTTTGAACACTTTAGAGCATAAACAATGAATTGTTTCTATTGTTTACCATCGTTTACCGCTTTATGTATATGTATTCACAGTTCATAATTTCTGTGTTCGGGTTTTCACTTACTATATCTACTTGCCTGCTTTTAGCTTTATTGGTTTTCCATAAGAAGCCCAAAAAACGCTTATATGTAACTGTCTCCACTACTTTTAATGACTCTCTATTGTTGATTTGTAACTTTACGGTATCTCGTCTTAAATCTACGTAACCTTTTACGTCTGTCCATTTAGACTTATAATCAAAACACTTCAGTGTATCTACTCGATTAGTAGTGGTATCAATTCTTATAGAGTCTTGTAGTTTGGCAGATAAAGTGCTTATAGTTTCATACTGAGAGGTAATTATCTTCTGTAAGTCAGACTTTCCTGCTTTTAGTTGCTCAATGAGTTTTAGGTCTTCACTTCTATATCGCTTATATTCTTTAAGCGTTAACTCAAGTTCAGATACTCGCACAGCATTGAGGCTATCAGATATTTTGTATTTCTGGTTTTCAGACATTACAAACTCTTTTTCTGTAAGCAATATATCTTGATTGCTTTTAAGCCTAGCATTTTCTTCCTTTAGGCTGTGTATTTTGCTGAAGGCAAATACTAGTGCTATAACAGCTACAGCTATTATAACTATTTTTATGATTATCTTTTTCATGCTTTAATTATTCTCGCGTATTCTCGCATTAAGTTAATTATTACTTAGTATTACCTAATCTATAATATAAAAGCCATTCTCGGAATAATTTCTTATATGCGAGAATGGCTTTAATCAGTTTTAGAGGTCTTTATACTCATGCTTTGCATCAAAGCTAGGACAAGCCTTTGCAGCAAATTCTCTGTGTCCATGTATGGTCGCATTTGGATATTTTGCTTTAAGTTCTTTGAGCAGTTTGAGCAAAGATTGCTTTTGAGCGTCAGTGCGCGTATCTTTCGGTGTTTTACCGTCTTTGGCTACTCCACCAACATAACAAACACCGATTGAATTGGCATTTTGACCTGAGCAGTGAGCTCCAATTACGCTTTCGTCTCTGCCTTTATGAATAGAGCCATCGAGCTCAATTACATAATGGTAACCAATATCTTTCCAATGATTGCCATTAACATGCCAATCTCGAATAGTTTCGGTTTTGACGTCTTTTCCTTCAGGCGTTGCAGAGCAATGCACTATGAGTTTATTGATTTTTCTCATTGTCTTTGTCATTTAAGGCGATTATTTTTGTTATCTCATTAAGTATTTCGTGACCTTGCTCTGCAGTGGCTGCTTGTACAATTTTCTTTACTATATCAGGCACATCAGCTGCATGAGCCTTTTTGCGCTTACTGTTCTCCACAACAGATTTACCCTCAATGTAGATTACAGCTATAGTACACAGAATTGTAGCAAACGGTACTATATAGAATGATAACAAGCTTCCCAGTATATCAAACATAAGAGCGAAAAGCATTAGCCTTACATAGTCGCCTATTTTTATAACAGTTCTACGAAAACCATGCGACATAAGTGCTTGGCCTAATGCTTTTGCTGTAGTTGTTCCACTCCAGAAGTCCACGATACTACTGACCACCATGAAAAACCAGCAAACTAAGATTATTCCGACTCTAACCGCTATGAAAAACATGAGTGCATCGATATTCTTGGCTTCAATGAGTTCTAGCATATCAGATGAATTTTTCCCAGTTAATACTTATGGCTTTACCAATTGCATCAGCAGTCCATCTGCAGAATATCATGCCCTCATAGCCATCAGGGTCATTTGCTACTTTATAAGCAGCTCTGAGGCATGATGCTTCATCCTTAAGAGGGTCAGGATAAAGGTCTGCATAGTACATATTAGCAAGATAAGTTACATCTCCATTTGTAACTTTGCTAGGAATGCTCAGGCCTAAACTTTCAATAGACTTCTTGACCTGTGCGGCAGTCCATGAATGGCTTTGGCCATTTGCATTTTCCATCATCTTGCTCACATGCTCTGCAAGAGCGTCAGTAAAATGGTAGCCATGCTTTTTGACATACTCTGAATATCCTTTTGCGGACATAAGAGCATTGGCTGTTTGCTCATAAGGCAAATCAAATTTAACCTTATGTTCACCATGCGGAGTAGCTATTCTGCTTTCTACTACCACATCCTCATCATCTTCGTGCTCCTTATTATGATGGTCGCACGAGTGATGCTTTACTATGATACATCTTAATCTATGTCCCATATTAGCTCATTTTCTTTATGAAGTCAGACATCATTTTCTTCAGCTCATCTACTGAGCCTTTAACACCAGTTACGGTTTCCTCAATAGCACTAAAGCGCTTTTCGGTTTCCTGTTTCTCCTTGTATACAGGATTGAGCTCTGCAAGCAGAGAAGATGACTTCTCAAGTACTTCTTTCTGATGGTCTACTGAGGCCAATATCTGTTCGGCAGTATTCTTCATAGCCTCAATTTCACTTGCCAAGCTCATCTTATCTGTAGACAAAATAAGATTACCTGCATAAGTGACTGAAAGATTTTCAGGAATTACATAAGTTGCGGTCTTCCCATTTGCCTCAATGGTAATATCAATTACCATTTCAGTTTTGCCAGTTTTCTGGTTCATTTCCATACGAGGAAACGGCACCTGAGCTGCTTTGCCTTGCGTAAGGCTCAAATCCTGCTTGTTAAGAATGTATACAGGATAATTCTGCTTAATATCTTTGAATAACATAGCTTTATATTTTAGTTGATTAAATGCAAAAAGAGAGTGCCTAAGAAGGTTTCTAGAAAACCTCCTCAGGTACTCTCTAATTATTTACGCAGTAGTCGGGATAGTTACAGTCAGAGAACTATTGATTGCATAGCAGTTGGATTTACCGTATACTATTTTAATCAAGCCCTGAGTCATTCCGAGCTGGTTGATAGTGACAGATGCAGGAAGTGTCGTTATACCCTGGAATGCAACCATAAAGCGCTCATTGATTACCTGCGTCTCAGCCTGGCATTTGCAAGCATTAGGCGTAGTAATTGTGATGGTTGCTACTATAGGCACGAATACCGTTGTTCCATTAAGAACAGGTGTTTCATTCCTATAAGTAACAGTCGCAAATGGCTGATTGGTAGAAGTTGCGCAAACGCAACGACACAGTTTCTCCTTGAATGTGGCCAAGAACGCAGCTTGATTTGCCACAGGAGCAGCGGCTAAGCCTACTGGCGATAATGTAACCATAATCTTTACAGTTTAATGGTTAAACATTACTGGCCACAGCCGCATCCGCAGCTATTGCCACATCCGCAGCCATAGGGCCCCAATCGTCTCTGCGGTTATTACCTGCCAGAATGGCTGCTGCTAGAGCGTTGTCATTGTCGCCTCTGTCGCAACAATAGATTTTTTCTGTAACTTCTCCCATAATTTTGAAGAATTTAGAAAGTTAATAAAATGTGTTAATTATAATATTTCTTGCAAGAAATTTTCGCTTTTAATAATATTACATACCAGCAGTAAATGCATAGCAATATATTTATATAAAGTTTTTAAGCAGTGCTGCAATTAGTATACCCTCTCTTTCATATCCATCTTTTAGCGGATGAACATTTGCCGCTTCTGGAAAAAATGTATTCCAATTAGATGCAGACATATTCATGTTACCCCATACATCTAATAGTGGTATATTATAAAATTCACTAATAGCTTTAAATTGAGAAAGCTGTTTATCCTTTCTTTCTTTGTTAGCGTCGTACCATCTTTTTTCATCATAGATACCTCTTTCGCTGTCGTAGTAGTCATTTGCAGCCTTTCCTATTGCTGGGAAATTTGCTATAAAGATGTGTGCTTTAGGATATAGTCTAAGCAACTCTTCTATAGAGGATTTCCAAGCACTTGATTTCGTGGGCTTTACCCAGTTTAAAGTATTACCCCAATTTTCATCTTCTGTATTTTCTCCGTTGTACCAATAGAAAGTTTCCCAAGGGGCCTCATTACTAACAGTTTCTACAGAACAAGCCATACCTGTTTTTCCTGTATCTGTAAATTCTAACGTAGTTTCATAAGTATTATTTCCGTTAGTAAAATAAACAGAATTTCCATCTTCTCCTGCTGTATCGAATATCCCTTTGTATGAATACTCGATAATTCTTTCTATTATGTATTTTCTTGTTAAATCGTCGTTTTCTTGAGGAATAACGTGTATATTGTATGTACTAACTCCAGGACCAGCCCAACCAGTCTTGATTGTAACATCTCCTTCTATAGTTGGCAGTGCAGTTATTGTTAATTTTTTGCCGTTAGATAGACTTCTTACACCAGCTACTGCATTTAATACTCTATCTTCATTAGAAATTAAATTTAGTTGTTCTTGTGACAATGAAGCAATAGAATATTGTTTATCCATTTTATATGTTCTATCTGCAGGGTTAAAATCAAATGTTCCATCGTTTACATTTTCTAATACAATAATTGCATTTTCTCCACTGTCTTTAATATATTCTTTGGTTACAAGATTTTTTACTCTGAAGTAAGTAGAGCCTATTTTTGACATATCTGAGTCGGTTCCACCTATTGATAGTGGAAAACTCGGGTCTGCATTTTTATTTTGGTCGAATGTTATATTTAAAATTTCAGCAGTTTTCTTTTGCCAGGTGCCACCTGCAAATAAACTGTCGCCTATTGAAAATAATTCAGTATTTGATAATCCTGCTTCAACAGCATCTTCTACAACTGTTAACCTATTATTTAACTCTGTCAAATCTGTTTCTAATTTTTCATTCGGGATAGACCTATCTGGAATAGAATTCGCTGAAAATTGTCTATTTAATATTACAGAATTGATAAAAGGATATTTCCCAGTTGAATCAAAAAATACATGTGTATTCTTTTCGATACCCATGTCTTTAAGTTCAGAAAAATTTATTTTAGCATAACTTTCTTTAGTCTTTCCAAACTTAATAATAGCATTATTACCTTCAGCATCTTCTGTTTGAATTTCTCCGAAAGCTTGCTTATATGTATCTTCGTTAGTCAAATAATAAATTCTTATTCTATTGATTGATGTTGGGCCAAAAGTATAAAGGATTTGACCTAAACAAAAAATTGGATTTTCTACATCTTTGGCATCGGCCGGAATATCTTCTTTAGAAATATAAACCTCTTTTACAATACTTGCAGTAAATGGAGCATTATAAAGAATAGGGTTAATTATCTTTTTAGAAAAAGTTATGGACGCATCTTTTATTTTATTATCATCAACGCTACCATTCTCAACTATTGATTGGTATGCAAAGGCTTTAAAAGGCGTTGTTGCTACTATTGTAAACAGCGCATACTTTGACCCTGCTTTAGGTGTCACTCTATTATTTTTATAATTTTGAGTCACGCCTATATAAGTATCTGTACTAGGATAATCTGAATAAAATACTACATTATTTCCATACTTATTTGGAATATTACCTACAATTACTAAATCGGTATTATCAAACATTACAGGAACTATTAAGCCATCAATTTCGCTTGTAGCTTTTGACAGAGAACCAGTATTAGCATTGTTCCAATAAAATCCACATTTTCTAAGTTCAACCGATGTTGCAAAATTTCTACTCAAAGACGGAAGATTATTTTCTGATATCGCATCATCGGCTAATTTTTCA
>ENA-OOXA01000217-OOXA01000217.1-human-gut-metagenome-genome-assembly--contig:-NODE-217-length-48717-cov-2.715075_pt1 | contig 48717 bp, 55 predicted proteins | sample MGYA00241581_ERZ501331 | MGnify/ENA primary metagenome ERZ501331 (study PRJEB25962, sample SAMEA2042982) | human gut metagenome | biome: human gut; feature: human-associated habitat; material: faeces...
AATTTATTAGTGCTATTACAGGACTTTCTTTAGATGAGCTTGATAACATATTAAAATAAATAATTTAATGAAAATAAAACGATAGTATTAATTTGCTATCGTTTTGTTAAAAAGATTTAATTGTAAAATTAATTTTTTTCTTTATGTTCTTTATATTGAAGCTTAATAAAAGCAATTAAAGCTGCACATCCATTTAATCCATTAAGGAATCCAGAAATAAATAATCCGGCACCTTGAATCATAAAGCATACTGCCCACATAAATGATGATATAGAAAATGATAGCTTAAGCCATTTAACACTAATGCCATCAATCATTACTGCAACAGAATATTCAAAATTTGCGATTATTGGTAAGAAACTATACCAGTGGATTTCATCCATACCCTTCCATGGTGTAAAGGTATTTTTCCCAAATAAAGCACAATATCCGCCAAAAATGACTCCAATAGCTATCAAGATTAGATTAACAATTTTAGTATTTTTATTAAAATATACTAAAATATTTCTTGTAATGGAAATTATTTCTTGGATTATACTTGAAAATGCGTTAGAAATAAATTCGCCAATGCCTAATAAAATATGTCCTAAAACCTGTACTAATAAAATCTTTTTTTTACTTTGAAGACAAGCTGAAAAAATGAAAATAATGATTGCAAGCGATGAAAAAATTGTAGACATCCATCCCCAAAAACTAGTTGGGAAAACTTGATCAATAAATTCTAAAATCATAAAATCCTCCTTAGTTGATTTAATTTTAGCATAAAGAATAAAATAAAAAAAGGCGTTATCCACACCTTTTCAATAAAAGTACAAAAAACAAAAAAGAGTTTTTATACCATAGTCTGAGAATTTATTCGGTTCTCTGGTAGAAACGTAATCACCATATTTGATTACTTATATGTTATTAGAACTACGGCGACAATTATATCACAAAAAAAATATTTGTCAACAACTTTTTTATTTTTTTATTATTCTCAAAATGAGCATATAAAAATTATGTAATGTGTCTTTAAAACAAAGCTTTTATAATGTATAATTATACTATAGAGTGTATTTTGTAAAAGATAACTGGAAATAATAAACAAAAAACTTGACAACTATTAATTATTTTGTATAATATAATTGCATTTAGTTAATGCGCACAAATTTAATATTATAGTGTAAAAGGCAAAGCAGTAGAAATGCTGTGACGCAAAGCTATAGGGTCTTTAAATGAGATAGCCAGTTGTCAATAAAAGTAAGTAAACTATTATTGGCAACTTTTTTTATGCTAGGAGGTGAAAAGATGCCCCAAAAGAACATATATGTTAAAGATATTTATGGTCCTAAAAAGAAGAAAAAGAAAAGACTTATAATCTCGCTATGCTTCACTGGTATCTTAGTCACTTTGATTGTTATTTTGGCATATTTTGGTCAAAATGTTGGATCATTTTCAATTAAGCTTGGCGATGATTTAACATCAAGGCAAATTTTTATTTCTGAAAAAGAAGATTTTTCTTGGTATGATTCAAGACTCGAGGCTGCGTCTGTTAAAGAAGCTAATGTCATTATGTATCCCTTTATTAAAGCAAAAGAATGTAGAAATACTGATGGATCTAGAATTTGGGAAAACAATTCTTATGTTTCATATACCTTTTATTTGAAAAATATGGGGCGTGAAATAGTTAATGTTATGCAACAATGCTCAATTACAGGTAAGAACGATGGTCTTGAATTAGTAACTTGGCTTGAATATTTTGAGGATGATAATGAAGGAATAGTTTATCAAGGTGGAAATGTACCGGATAAAGCATCTGATCCCTTTTTTGAAAGATATCCTGATCCCAAATTATATGATCTTGAAAATAACATTGCCTATGAGAATAAATTTTATGACTTGCATCCTGGGGATGTTAAAAAGTTTACTTTAATTACTTGGGTTGATTCCCAAGACCCTGACTTAAGCGAAGAAATCCTTGGTGGTACAATTAGATTTGAGATTTATTTCTCATTATTCAGAAGGTGATAATATGAGACGAAAAATTATTGTATTATCATTATCTATTATTTTGCTAATTGGTACAGCTGTAACGGCGACATATGCAGCATATCTTAAAGGTCTTACAGCCTCAGTTGGTAATCTTGAAATGAGTCTTTATAAAGATAATTATTCTTTAGTTTCTATCGATGGAGTAAATTTTAGTGAGAATCTTGGCAATGATGAAATTTATAAAGCAGTTGTAGCTTCTTCAAAGGGATATACAGTTGGCGCTGATGGTAATTTCTATGATGGAATGAAATTGGTTGAAACATCTGATGATTTTGTTAAAACTGAACTCAAAAAGATAAGCTTAAGCCCAATAACATCCTCAGATGGAATTATCTTTGAGAGGGTAAGCTATAGTGGAATTAATCAAAGTGTAGATGTTGCTAGCGGTGCTTATATAAGCTTTGACTTATATTTTAAAGCTAATGTTGATACACCATTTGATTTATGCTTTAATACCGAGGCTAATAATTATGATGCATCTAAGCAAGTTCTTAATATATCATCCGATTATTTAGAACTTAATTCTAATCAAGCATTTAGCTTGAAAAGTGGATTTGAAGCATATGATGAATTAGGCAATATAACTTATTATAAGAAAGATACTAAAGGCTTTAAAATTCGTCCTAGTGACGCAATGAGATTTTCGACTATTGTAGAAGATAAAGCCAAAATATATGAGCCTTCAATTGGCATTGGCTCTTATGCAACATCACTAGATAGTGAATTGTATAATGATTCATATAAGTCCACAGCTTCTAGATTTGATAGTAATAAGAATGCATCTTATACTTATAGTGTAAATCAAGGAGCGAGTTTTAGTCCAATAAATTATGATGCATGTCCTTCAAGTTATCAAAGCTTTGACTTGCTTGATTCATTAAAAATTGTATCATTTAAACAAAAGGACGAAATAAAAAAAGTCAAATTTAATTTTTGGCTTGAAGGCTGGGATGCAGATTGCTTCGAAGGTATCCAAGGAACAAATATAAATATTTCATTATCATTTAGAGGTATGCAAAGTATTGATTCTTATAGAATTAATTACCATGATGGTGATAATGTTACAAGTGTTGATTATCTTAGTAGTGCCCTTTTAAATACAGTACCATATAATATACCTTATAAAAAAGGTAAAAAGTTTATGGGGTGGTATTTAGAAGAATCGTTTGACACCTTATTTGATCAAAGTGTATTAAGTACTGATCAAGTAGGAGACGTGTATGCCAAATGGCAATAATAAAATAGTTAAAAAATAAAGGAGAAATAGAATTATGAAAAAAAGTTTAAGAAGAAAATTAATTATGTCTGCTGTAGCAGTAGGAGCTGCAGCTGTAGGAACTACTGCATCAACATATGCATGGTTTGTAACAAATAGTGATGTAAGCATGAATGAAGTAACTGGTGATGTTGCTGCTGCAAATGCGAACTTATCAATTAGTGCGACAGCAGATGGAAAATATGGAGTTAGTGCTACACCAACATTAACTGGATCAGCTTTAAAACCTGTAACAGTTTCTGGTGGAAAATTTGTGAATGAAAATAATCAAGAAATATCAGGGGGATATTATACATTCTCTTTAAGTTTTAAGGTTACAGGACTTGAAACTAATAAAAAATATCCACTTTCAATTAAGAGTGTTCGTGCTGTTGATAAAGATAAAGAAAGTAAAAAATATGTTGCAATTGTTGATTCAAATTCAAGCAAAACGTCTATTAAAGTTGGTGATGAATTAACAGAAGATGTAACAAAATCATTGATGTTAAGTTATAAGGCTTCATCAACGGCAATGACTGGTACTGATGTTTCTGCTAGTAATACTTTCCATTTAAATAATTCTGATGCAACTTATGATGCAAAACAATATTACATTGATGTAAAGAAATCATCTAATTCGTCATATGATGGTTCCGATTTACCAGCCGGACCTACTGTAACAAATGCATTTGATGTTGATGGTAATCAAGTAGAATCAGGAAATTTTGTAATTACAGAAATTACTTCTGCAGATGCTGTAACTGTTCAATTTTTAGTTTGGTTAAATGGTGCAGATGAGGCTTGCTTTGATGCCATTGCTGCTCATGCATGGACACTTTCAATGAACTTTGAATTAGGTGAAGGAACTGCCATTGCTGCATAGTATTACTCTGTAAAATTTAACGAAAGGAGCATACCATGGAATATTTCTTAAAAAAAATATGGTTATCAGCTATACTTAGTATTTTAGTGTTAATAACCGGTGTTACATCAACATATGCTTGGTATGCTATGACTCGTACAAATAATGTAGAAGATTTTAATTTTGATATCAAAGGTGGAAATTCACTTGCAATTTCCACCAATGGTATTGATTTTCAAGATTCTTTATCATCACTGGATGTAAAAAAAGCAATTCTTCAAAAAAGAGGAATAGATGCTTCCGGTTTAAGTGATGATAAGGTTAACTCTTTATTAAATATTGTCCTAGATCCTGTAACTCCTAAGGATTATACTTCCTTAGATAAAGGATTTCAGTATGTAGATAATAAAGATGCATCTGATTATAAATACATATCATTTGATATTTATCTTGCTTCTAATAACGATAATAACGAAGAAGCTACGTCTGTCAGGCTTTCAACAATTAATCCCGTTAAAGCATCTGATAAGTATGTAAGCTTTGATGGTGAGAATGTTAATGATGAAACATCACTTGGCAAAATATCAGATGGTGTTAAAATGAATGTTGCAAATGCAATGAGGCTTGCTCTTACAACATATGATGCTTGTTTATATAGTGATATTTTAAATTCTAGCAATAATCCACATACCACTATTTATTCTATAGGAGGAAATGCTCCTAATGTAAAGAATAATGTATATAATTTTGGTGGAATTAATACAGAATATAATTTGGCAGTAGATTTATATAATCAAAGAAGTGAAAATAAAATATCAATTCCCCAAAATGAAAGAAATGATCTTGATTATGATACAACTGAAATTATTTCTTCAAATGATGGTTTATATTCAGGTATGATGAAAAAAATGACAGTGTGTTTGTGGCTTGAAGGATGGGATGCAGATTGCATTACTGAACTTCAAGGTGAAGCATTTACATTTGAGCTTGGTATGTCATCAAGTATTTAAAAAATAAAATGCGTTTTTATAATGCTATTTTATGTTAATGTTTTAAAATGATTTTATTTGTGTTAGAATATTAACATAAGATTGAAGAGAGGTATATATATGCAAGAAAACACTACCAAAGAATTAAAAACTCCGATGACTACTAAACAAAAAGTTTGGTTTGGAGTAAAAATCGCTTTAAACGTTGTATTTTATATATTAATTTTATTGGTACTTTTATTTTCTATTTCAAATATTAGAGCTAAAAACAAAAATGATCAAATTCCTAATATTTTTGGAAAAGGTTATTTAAATGTACTTTCTGATTCAATGACTGGTGATAATGAAGACTCATTTAATACAGGAGATATGATTATTGTAAAAATCGCTAACAAGAAAAATATTTCAAAACTTGAAGTGGGTAATATTGTTACATTCTATGATTATCGTCTTGCATCTAATAAGGGAGCCGGTTCAGCATTAGATACTCATAGAATTGTTTACATTGATAAAACAAACAATGATTCATATGTATATTACACAGTTGGTGATAAGATTGCTAAACAGTTAAATTTTGATGCATCCAAATTAAATGCTGATAATTATTTGACAATATTAAATAGTCTAGGAAGTAATAATTATCAAGCCTTTGGATCTACAGAGATTCGTGGTATTTATTCTGGAAAATGGTCTGGTTTTGGTAAAACTATTCAGACTATAAATAATCATTTTATTGCGATTATTATTGTACCAGTTGCTATTCTATTGGTTTTTGAAATTGGTGTTTTAGTTTTAAATATAATGCGTGCAAGAGAAGAAAAGTTAAAACTTGAAATGAAAGAAACTAGTCAAGAGCTTGCAAATCAAGAGACTATTTCTGCAGATGAAAAAGAAAAGCTTAAGGCAGAACTTCGTGCAGAGCTTTTAAAAGAAATGCTTAAAGAATCAGATAATGAAGAAGAATCAAAAGAAAAAGAAGAAAACAAATAATTGATTAGATTAAATTTTAGTAAGGAGGATTAAATATGGCTGAGTTTTCAAAATATTTTATAAGCTTTTTAAAGAAATTCTTTGAAAATTTTCTTGATTGGTTTAAAACCTTATTTAGTCTTTTTTCTAAGATATTCTATTCATATCCTAAACAATATATAAATGATATTATAACATCTTGTGTTAATAATGAAAATTTTAAAGTATTAGATTGGATTGTTCTTGTATTAGTATCAATTGTTTTAGTTATTTTCTTTGGCTTAGTAATTGTTGTTATTTTTCAGTTCCTACGTAAGTATATAAGATTTAGAAAGCGTGAGATTGAAAAAGATGAGCTTGTTGATGAAATAGCAGTTTTAAATAATCGTGTTTTTGATTTAGTTGAGGAAAAAAATAAGATTTTAGCTTTACGTATTAATCAAATTGGTGGTACTGAAGCCTATGCAAGACAGGCTGATATGGAAAGAGGAACTTCATCTCTTAAAGGTAAAAGACCTGCTCTTCAATCTGATTCACGTTTCGTTAAGCTTACACAGGTTGATAAAGACTATGAAATTTCATCTGAATTCACGGTAATGCAATCAAGCGATATGGTTAATTTACCTGAGCTTATTGATAGATTTATTAAATACAGTGCGTCTCAGCTTCATCTTTATTATACAAAAGAGATTATTGCTAGATTTTTTGCAGGAATGGCCACTTCAAAGGTTTTAATTTTGGAAGGTATTTCTGGTACTGGTAAAACTTCCCTTCCTTATGCAATGGGTAAATTCTTTAACAAGGAAACATCTATTATTTCTGTTCAACCATCATGGCGTGATCGTGCAGAATTGCTTGGCTATTTAAATGAATTTACAAAGAAATTTAATGAAACTGATTTCTTAAAAGCTGTTTATCAAGCAGGTTATTCTGATAAACCTAATTTTATTGTTTTAGATGAAATGAACCTGGCTCGTATTGAGTATTATTTCGCTGAATTCCTATCAGTTATGGAAATGCCAGATGTTCATGAATGGAAAATTGATTTAGTTCCGGCTTCTGAGCCAAGTGATCCTAAGCTATTAATTAATGGTAAGCTATTTATTAATCAAAATACTTGGTTTATTGGTACAGCTAATAAGGATGACTCAACATTTACAATTACTGATAAGGTATATGACCGTGCAACCCCAATTGTAATTAACAATAAAGCGGAATTAATTGATTGTGATTATACTAATAATGTACAGATGACATTTGATTATCTTGACGAGTTATTTAAAAAGGCTCAAGCTGAGATTACTATGTCAACTAAGGTTATGGATTCATTTAAAAAAGTCGACGAGTATATTCAACAAAACTTCAAGATTGCTTTTGGTAACCGTATTATGAAGCAAATTAAATTATTCGTTCCTGTATATGTTGCCTGTGGATTTACAGAGGTTCAAGGTCTTGATTATATGTTGGCTAATAAGATTTTACGTAAGTTTGAATCATTAAATTTATCTTTCCTTCATAATGAACTTGATGGATTAATCGAACTTCTAGATAAATTATTTGGAAAGAATTCCTTTAAAGTATCAATTGAATATATTGAAGATTTAAAGAAAATGATGTAGGTTAGGATGTGATATTATGGCTTTAGAGGTTTTAAAACCAACTGAAGAAGAGTTAAGTGATAAGGCCGTTTCGCAATTCTATGAAGCATTTTATTCTTGTATTGAAAATGCAAAATCACCTTTGGGTGATTTTCTTTTTAATGAATTGCAGCAAGGCGAAAAAACAATATATAATAAAACAGTTCGCGAAACAAAGATTTTTGATGGAAACTTTCTAGATGTTGTTATAGGGGCATATCCAAGCTTGTTAAAAATATGTCGTGATCCTAAAAAGACACTTGCTTATATGCAAGAGGTTGTAGCAATGGAAAAGGCTAAAAAGGTTGATTCAGAATCGATTAGACATTTAGCCTCTCATACCCAATATATACGTGATATAAATGAGCAAAATGAAGTTATTCCGTCAAAAATATTATCTACATATGCGGAAGATAATATTGGTATTTATGAAAATCGTTTTATTAAAAGTTTAATCAATCGTGTGATTGTTTTTTTAGATACAAGATTAAAGCTAATGGATGAAAACCTAGAATCAATTAGTGCTGATGAAATTAGGTATAAAAATAATATTAAGTTATCACATCGTAAAATCGATTTAGAAATGAATATAAAAATATCTAATGAAATTTTGGATGAAACGCAAAAGGCAAGAGAGCTTTTTGACAAAACAAAGAATGCTCTTGATAAGTACCGGGCATTAAAAGGAACAGGATTATATCAAGCTGTAGCTAAGCTTAAAGATGTTGTACCTCCAATTATGAAAACTAATATAATTCTTCATAATCCTGATTTTAAGATTGCTTATAATTTATGGCTTTATATTGACCGCACAACTGAGGTAGGTTATAATGTTCAATCTGATGAGAAAACTAATGATGACGATGATGTAATTCTTAATGATTTTAATCATATTGGAGTTTTTCTTATTAATGATTTGATGCATCAAAGAGGAATCCAATCATTAGAAGCCTTTGAGGGCGAAAAAAATGTTCGTGAATTAAAACATGATGATATTACTAAATATGAATTAGAACCTAAAGATATTAAATTATCCCATCAAGAAATATCTGAGTATCTATTGAGTCATATTTCAGAAATATTTGAAGAAAAATATAAAGAGTCATTGTCTCAAGGTTTAAGCTATGAAATGAGTGTTAAGCGTGTTTTCAGGGAAATGATTGATGTTTTGAACCGTATTTATCCTAATTTATTTGGGGTTAATACAGAAGATATGAAAAAAACACCTGAGTTGCTTGAAATATTAAAACGTAAACAACGTGTTATGAAGCTTATTAGAGAGCAAAAACAAATTGATTTAAATAAAATGGATAGAGAAACTCAGACTTTAGATACAAATATAAAGAATCTTGAAGATTACTTAAAACGCCAAGAGGAAAGACAAAAAGAAAGAGAAAGAAAAGAAGCTATCCGTCTTGAAAAGCTTCGCCTTCAAGAAGAAAAGCGTAAGGCTCGTGAGGAAAAACGTAAAGAAGCAGAAAGACTTAAGGCTGAAAAAGAAAGAATAAAGGCAGAGCAGGAAAGACTTAAGGAAGAAGAAAGATTAAAGAAAGAGGAAGAAGAAAGACTAAAAAAAGAAGCAGAAAAGCGTACTGAAGAGCAAAAAGAAGAATTACTTGTAGAACCGTCTTTATTAGATGAAAAGACAAAAGAAACATCTAAGCCGGATGATGAATATGCTAAATTAAAATCAAGAAAATCGCAAACAACAATAAAAAATAAATATCTTGAGGATTTAGATGAAGATGTTGTTTTAAGATATAGTGAGGACGAATTAGTTGAAAATAATCGTGAAAATTTTGCATATGATGAAGATATTGATAATGATGTTATAATTCGCTTTGATGAAAATGAAGTAATTGAAAATATTCTTGTAAAGGAACAAGCTGCTAAAAAAGCTAAGGCGTTAGCTAGAAGCAATATTAAAGATTCTAAGGGAATATCTAAAGATAAAACAAAAAAGGTTCCTAAAGGAAGAAAGTCTATTTATATTGATGATGTTAAAAGAGGACATAAACCTTTGAGAAAAAATAGAGTGAATAAACATGCACATTAAAAAAATAATAAGTATAATAATTACATCTATTTTAAGCTTAATTGTTGCGGGACTTTTGATTATATTAATAAAAAATACAATAGCATTAAAAAATAATCAAATTTCATCTTTTTTTGGTTATTCAATATCTTATGTTCCAACAGAATCAATGGAACCCACAATTAATCCGGGAGAAACGGTTTTAATAAAAAAAGGTTCAATTAAAGATGCTAATATTGGTGATATAATTGTTTACTACGATGGTGAACGTTACATCATTCATCGTGTCACAAGAATTTTAGAAAATGGAAATTTAAAAACAAAAGGTGATAATACATATACTAATCCTGTTGAGGACTCTTTGCAAATTGATGAAAATATGTATTATGGTAAGTATATTAAAACGGTAAATTTCTTAAATTTTACTAGCATCTTTAAAAATAAAAATTTCATTTTTCCAATTTGTATATTAATATACGTTGTTATTCTTATCTCGGAGGGGATTTCAATTGCTAAAACAATTAAAAAGAAAAATGATGAGAATATAAAGAAGATGCAAGAAGAGCATAATCTTAAAATGCTTAAAGAAACACTTCGTGAAGAAGTAAAAAAAGAAATATTAGATGAAATAAATAAAAATGCCCTCAAAAAGTAATTTAATACAATTAAGATGTTATCTTTTGGTAGCATCTTTTTTGGTTCTCTAAATTAATTGGTGTAGGTTTTAGTTTTAAACTATAAACAAATTGGTGTGGGAACTATAAACAAATCAGTGTAGTCTAAACTATAAAATAATAAGTGTACATAATAAATTGAAAAGGAGGAAATTATAATAAATCCTCCTTTTTTTGACTAGAAACATTATGTATTTTTAATTTATTTTCTAATATTATTCATTCTTTTTATAAGGCCCTCTCGCCTTAAACTTTCTTTTGTTTGTACTGCTTTTTCTTGTATATAAAATCGCTGAATCATCATTCATAACCCACATAATTCTATTACGCATTCTAGGGAAATTAGAAGAACCAAATGATAATCTTAAAATAGTTTTAATATCTCTATTAGCTCTTTCTATTGGACCATTAGAAATCCTATAACCGTTGATTTGATTGAATGAGTTAATGATTTCTACACGCCAATTTTTTAGTAATTTCCAAAAAGGAATATATTCAGTTATTTGTGATGTTTGAAATTTATATATTATTTCATCAAGCCATGCTTCACAAGTATTTAGTTTGGCAGAAGAATTAAAATTTAAATATTCCTCTTTCAATTCATAAGCTAGTTTTAATGTATCATCAAGAGATAACATGTAGTCAATTATTTGACGGAAAGAAAGATGTATATTAGATTTTTTAATTTTAATAATTTTATGACTTAATTTGGATTGATCTTTATGAAGAATTTTCCAATATTTTTTATATAACCAGTAATAATTAGAATTTTCACTCTTTAATTTTTCGTATCGTTTCATAACCCGTATTCTAATTTTTCTAAAACACTCCATAAGGTTTTTAATGACATGAAATGAATCAGCACATACTTTTGCATTAGGAAAGTATTTCTGAGCGATTAAACGATAATTATCGTATAAATCCATAGAAAAATATTGAACTTTGTTCCTTTCTTCTTTAGCTATTTTATTAAAATATTTTTCTAGAGCGTCTTTTCTACGTGAATCTAAAACATCTAAAATTTTATGTAATTGAGGAGAATAAAGGATAAAGCAAAATTTGTGTTTTGTAAGTTTAGAAGCATATACCTCGTCAACACAAATTACTTGAGTTAATGGTCCTCTAGAAATATCAACCTTCCTATCAAAAAGGTCAATTACATAAGTTGGTGATACATCAAATGCTTTAGCAACAAAAGTATAATTTGTATTTATATCTTTTAAAGCTTGAAGGATTTTAATGTCCTTTTGAAATGTAATTCTTTTTTTAGATTCAACAAATGGATTATTTTCTTGAAAAAAGTGATTACAGTTTTTACAAATAAATCGTTTACGTTGCCAAATTAATGTGATGTTATTTTCTGCTGTATTAGCAAATTCTAATGTTCGCTTTATAGAACCTCTTGAAATAACATTGTTAGAACCACAATTTGGACAACAAGTTTTTTCATCTTTTTTTAAATAAATATTTATGATATGATTATTGTTGGTTTCGTTATATGATTCATATGATTTTTCACAATCTATGTTCATATAAGCTAAACCTAATCTTTTTAGGGCTTCAAAGTCCATAATAAAACTCCTTTTGTATAATAATGTTTCTAACCAATTCTATTATACATAAAGGAGTTCTTTTTTTTATTTTAAAAAGAGAAGATAGGGGGACACATTCCCCCTAATCCCCTTTGAAATATCTACACTTATTAATTTAAAGATTAACCTACACTTCATAGTTTATAGTCTATACCCCCTACATCTTAAAATTTAGTATAGCCTTTTTTTATGTAAAGTCTATGATTTAAAATAAAACTAAATTTTTTTATATACTTTTTATGCTGTTTTAAGGTATAATAGACACATAAAAGAAAAGAGTTAATAAAATATGAAAAAGAAAAAGATAATTTTAACATCATTAAGTACAATTGCTATAATATCTCTTGCAAGTTGTAATTTTAAATTTGTAGGCAGCAGTGGAAGTACTTCTAGTAATGGGGGAAGTACTATTATCCCTTCAAGTGGAATACACCCTTCAACATCTAATGGGGTTTCGTCTAGTGTAGATAGTAAGTATTCGCTAATTTTTGAAAATAATGGTCATGGTATTAAGCCATCTCAAATATCGAATATAAAAATTATTCCGAGTGATTTACCTTTACTTGAAGATGATAAGTATAATTTTGAAGGCTGGTATTTGGATGAAACTTTAACAAATAAAGCTATAAGTGGAACTATTATTCAAAGTGATACTGTTCTTTATGCAAAATGGGTAAAGAAGGAAGTAACCCCTGAACTAAAATATACAATTACCTATGTAATAAATGGCCATGGAAGTCAGCCTTCGAATCTAGCAGATGTAGATAAGATACCTTCACAATTGCCTATTTTGGAGGCTGCCGGTTATAATTTTAATGGTTGGTACTTGGATAAAGAATTAACTAAAAAAGCGTCAGAAGGAAGCACAATAACTTCAAATATAATTTTGTATGCTAGTTGGACAAAAAAAGAAGCTACTAAGACTGAATACACAGTTAGTTTTAATACCAATGGTGGAAGTAGTATTTCAAATGTTAAGGTTATTGAAGGCAATAAGCTAACTAAACCAGCTGATCCGGTAAAAGAAAATGCTATCTTTAAGGGTTGGTATTTAGATGATACATATAATGAACCATTTGATTTTGATAGTGCTATTAATAAAAATTTAACCTTATATGCTAAATGGGTGAACAAACTCAAGGTTAGTTTTGTTGTAAATGACGATGAATACACGAGTGAATACGTAGAAAGTAATACTACTATTACTAAACCAGCTGATCCTATTATTTCTGGTTTTAAATTTGAAGGTTGGTATGAATCTTTAAATGATGAAAAGATTTTTGATTTTGAAACTAAGATAGTATCAAATATAACCTTATATGCTAAACTAACTAAGGTTGAAGATGTAACTATATTATATGAAGCCTATGATGAGGGGATTAATTTACAGTTTAAAGCAAGTAGTTTAGAAAATACAAATATATATTATAAAGAAACCCAGGATAGCAGTTATAAAATCCTTGATAAAGAACTTATCCGTATTAGTGATGGAATAGCTACAGCAGATATTTTAGGTCTTAGAGCAGGAATTTATGATGTAAAAGTAACTACTTTAGAAAGGGAAGAAAAAATCGTTGCTAATGTTACAGCTTATGATAGAAGTGGTTATGCTCATTTTAATCAAACTGGTATAGGTGCTTATAATGACGATGGAACCTTAAAAACAGGAACTAATGTTGTTTATGTGACAGAAGCTACTAAAAATACGGTCACATGTACAATAAATAAGAAGAAATATACAGGATTGGTAGCTATTTTAAATGCTCAATCTAAGTCAAGTGCTCCTCTTGATATTCGTATTATCGGGCAAGTTAGCGCAGATACCTGGAAGGAAATTAAATATGAAAAGTCTTCTAGTGATAAGCTTACAATTGATAAGATAGTTGATAAAAATGGTAATCCATTACCTCAAAAATCAATGACGGAGCAAGAGATTATTAAAGGTGGTTATAATACACTTGAAGGAAAATATGAGCAGATTAAGGGAATAACTAATAGCATAAAATATTCAAGTGGTGAATTCGATTCTTATTATAATATGATAGATGTATCAGATGCTAAAAACGTAACTATTGAGGGTGTTGGTTCTGATGCAAAGCTGTATCAATGTGGATTTACTTGGAAAAAATGCTCGAGTATTGAGGTTAGAAATTTAACATTCGATGATTATACTGAAGATGCTTGCAGCTTTGAGGGGTCTGATGATGCAACTACATTATCAGGGTTTAAAACGGGGCATATATGGATACACAATAATACCTTTAATGAAGGAAATAATAAATGGGATGTTTGTCCGGAGCAGGATAAGCATGAGGGAGATGGAACAACTGATTTTAAGAAAAATGCTTATATAACGCTTGCGTATAATCATTACTACAAAAATCATAAGACAGGTCTTGTAGGTGGAAGTGATACACAACATACTGCATGTGTGACATTCCATCATAATTATTATGAAAATTGTACAAGTAGATTACCTTTAGGTCGTCAAGCTAATATGCATATGTATAATAATTACTACTATAAGTCTACTGGTACGAATATGTCAATTAGAGCAAATGGTTATGCTTTTGTTGAAAATTGCTATGTTGAGGCATGTAATAATCCTTTTGAAACAAAAGGAACGGGAGTTATTAAGCTTTATGGTACAACGATTGTATCTTCAAAAGGAACAAATACAGCTGTTGTAGTCTCATCAAGAGAAGAATATGTAAAAAACAGCAATTTGTATAGCGATAGTTTTGATACAAATTCAAGTGTATTTTATTATGATACAACAAATAAAAAAACAAATGTATCTTATTTAACATCAGCTTCTCAAGCTAAAGCTGATTGTATTAAATACGCTGGAGTACATAAATTTACGTATTAAAATTTAATAGTTCAAAAAATAAATTGTCCCTAAGCAAAACTTGAATGTTTGAATGCCTTGAGGGACTTTTTTTGTAAATAAAAAAAAAGATAGCAATAAATGCTGGTACCTCATGATTTAAGATTGTTTATTTTAATATGTTATTAAGCTCATCTAAAGAGAGTTCTATAATAGAACTAATAAATTATTTAGTTTGACCACATTTGAATAACTGGCGATTGTCTTTGTATTTTCACCTTCTTGAATCTCTTCAGATTTCCCTTAGCTTAGCCTTCTTTAATTCCTTCCTCCCTAGCCGTTTAAATTGAGCTTTTGGGTCTATTAAAAACTTTTTCGTAAAATGAATGAAAGACAGTTTATAGTATTTTAATAATAAAAATCAGAAAAAATCACGAAAAATAAAAAAAGTATTGCAATGGTAAAAGAGTTATGGTATACTAGAAAAGGCCCGAAAAAGGGAAGGCTGTGAAGTGGAAGGTTGCCGACACACCGTTCAACGTTGTCATTCAGTGTGAAGGGTTTTTCCATGGAGCAAGTCTATACTTGGATTATAGGCGAAAGGAGTTATTTAAAATGGCAAAAGAAAAAATTAGAATTCGTTTAAAGTCTTATGATCACAGATTATTAGATCAATCTGCAAAGAAGATCGTTGACAGTGTTAAGAAGACAGGTTCTGTAGTTAATGGACCAATTCCTCTTCCAACTGAAAAGGAAATCTTCACTATCTTACGTTCTCCTCACGTTAACAAGGATTCACGTGAGCAATTTGAAAGAAGAACTCATAAGAGATTAATCGAGATTGTGGAACCAACTCCACAAACAATTGACGCTTTAATGCACATTGATCTACCTTCTGGTGTAGATATTGTATTAAAGAAGTAATTTAAATTTTTAGAAAGAAAGGTGTAAACTCATGGCTAAGGGAATCTTAGGTAGAAAATTGGGCATGACTCAAATTTTCGATGCAGAGGGAAATCTTATCCCTGTAACTGTTATTGATTGCTCACAAAACGTTGTTCTTCAACAAAAGACTGTTGAAAATGATGGTTATGTTGCAACTCAAGTTGGTTACGAAGACAAACGTGAAGGTTTAGCAAATAACCCTGAGAAGGGACATGTTGCAAAAGCTGAAACTGCTCCTAAGCGCTTCATTAAGGAAATTCGTTTTTCTGTACAATGTGGCGAAAACGAGCTAGCTTCTTATAACGTTGGTCAAGAGATTAAATGTGATATTTTTACAGCTGGTGAGGTTGTAGACGTAACTGGTACTTCTAAGGGTAAAGGATTCCAAGGTACTATTAAGCGTTATAATCATCATCGCGGACCTATGGGTCACGGTTCTGGAGCTCATAGAATCGTTGGTTCAATGGGACCTATCAAAGGTAATATGAAGGGTAAGAAGATGCCAGGACATATGGGTCACGATACAGTTACTCTTCAAAATTTAACAATTGCATTAGTTGACGCTGAAAGACAATTAATTTTAATTAGAGGTAATGTTCCAGGACCTAAATCTGGTCTAGTTGAAATTAAGACAGCTGTTAAGTCTTGCAAATAATAATCATTAGTAGAAAGGAGATTTATTATGCTTAGCATTGCATTATTAAATCAAGCTGGAGAAACTTTAAAAACAGTTGAACTAAATGAAGAAGTATTCGGCATTGAACCTAATCAACAAGTAATTTACGATGTTGTTAACGCTCAAAGAGCAGCTATGCGTCAAGGTACTCATGACACTTTAAACCGTACTGAAGTACGCGGTGGTGGTAAGAAGCCTTGGAGCCAAAAGGGAACAGGACGCGCTCGTCAAGGATCAATTCGTGCTCCTCAATGGCGTGGTGGAGGTACTGTATTTGGACCTACTCCTAGAAGCTATGCTGTAAAGGTTAACAAGAAGGTTCGTCAATTAGGTTTAAAGTCAGCTTTATCATATAAGGTTAAAGAAAACAAGTTAACATTAATTGATGACTTAAAGTTTGAATCAATTAAAACAAAGAACTTTAATGAGTTCTTAAAGAATATTAAGGTTGAAGGAAAGGTTATGGTTATCGTTTCTGAATTAACTGAGGAAGTTGTACTTTCTGCAAGAAACTTACCAAACGTATTCGTCAGCCCTGCAGATCACGCAAGTGTATTTGACATTTTATGTTATGACAAGCTTGTTATGACTGAATCTGCTGCAAAATATTTCGAGGAGGTTCTAGCATAATATGGAATTAAAATTTTATGATATCATTAAAGAACCAATCATTACTGAAAAATCAATGCAACTAAAGGAACAATACAATAAGTATACTTTCAAGGTTGCTCCAAACGCTAACAAGATTGAAATCAAGAATGCTGTTGAAGCATTATTCAATGTAAAGGTTTTAAGCGTAAATACAATCAATGTATTACCAAAAAATAAGAGAGTTGGCCAATATGCTGGTAAAACTTCTGCTTATAAGAAGGCAATCTGCAAGCTTGCTGATGGTAATAAGATTGATGCATTTGAAATTTAATTATAGGAGGAAATTCTAATGGGTATTAGAGTATACAAGCCTACCTCTAATGGTAGACGTAATATGTCAGTTTCTACATATGAAGAAATTACTACAACAACTCCTGAGAAGTCACTATTAGCTCCAATTAAGTCTAATGGTGGACGTAATAATACTGGTAAGATTACAGTTCGTCATCAAGGTGGCGGTGTAAAGAGAAAATATCGTATTATTGATTTCAAGCGTAATAAAGATGGTATTCCTGCTCGCGTTGCTAGTGTTGAATACGATCCAAATAGAAGTGCAAACATTGCATTATTAGTTTATGCTGATGGTGCTAAGGCTTATATCTTAGCTCCAAAAGGATTGGTAGTAGGTCAAACAGTTATCTCTGGAGAAGGTGCTGATATTAAGGTTGGTAACACTTTAGTAATTAGTCAAATCCCAGTTGGTACATTAATCCATAACATCGAGTTACATCCAGGAAAGGGTGGACAACTAGTACGTAGTGCTGGTACTTCTGCTCAAATTCTTGGTCGTGAAGAAAAATATGTATTAGTAAGATTAAGCTCTGGTGAAGTTCGTAAGATTTTAGGTACTTGCCGTGCTACAATCGGTGTTGTTGGTAATGAAGAGCATGAACTAGTTCGTATCGGTAAGGCCGGTCGTGCTAGACATATGGGACTTCGTCCAGAAGTACGTGGTTCTGTTATGAACCCTAACGATCACCCTCATGGTGGTGGTGAAGGTAAAGCACCTATCGGACGTAAGGCTCCTCTTACTCCTTGGGGCAAGAAAGCTCTTGGAGTTAAGACTCGTGATTCTAAGAAGTCTTCTAACAAACTAATTGTTCGTAGAAGAAATCAAAAATAATTATTAATCAATAGAAGGAGGACACGTCATGGCTCGTTCAATTAAAAAAGGACCATTTTGCGATGAGTCTTTAATGAAGAAAGTAGAAGCGCAAAATGCCGCTCATGAAAATAAAGTAATTCAAACATGGTCTCGCCGTTCAACTATTTTCCCAGCATTTGTTGGACACACTTTCGGTGTATATAACGGTAGAGAGCATACCCCTGTTTATGTAACAGAAGACATGGTAGGACATAAGTTAGGAGAATTTGCTCCAACTCGTACATATCATGGTCACGGTGCTGATGATAAAAAGGCATCAAGATAATTAGTAGGAGGAAATAAAACATGGATGTTAAAGCAATAGCTAAAAATGTTCGCGTTACTCCTAGTAAAGCTCGTCTTGTTGTTGACATGATTCGTGGTAAGAATGTTAATGAAGCTTTTGCAATTTTAAAGCTAACAAATAAGAACGCTTGCGAGGATGTAAGCAAAGTATTAAAATCTGCATGCTCAAATGCAGTAAACAATAATGGCTTAGATATTAATAAGCTATTCGTAAAAGAGATTTACGTATGTGATGGACTAAGAATGAAGAGAATGTCACCACGTGCTAAGGGTCGTGGAGACGTTATCACAAAGAGACTTTCAAGTATCACTTGCGTAGTTGCTGAAAGAGATTAATCAAGGAGGAAATCACATGGGTCAAAAGGTAAGTCCAGTCGGACTACGTGTTGGTATCAATCGTGAATGGGATGCATCTTGGTATGCTAACAAGAACGAGGTAGCTGATCTATTATTAGAGGATTTAAAAATCCGTAAGCACCTTGAAACTGTTTATGCTAAGGCTGCTGTTTCACGTATTCTTATCGAGCGTGTTAAAGGCGCAAAGAAAGATCGCGTAAAAATTACTTTATATACTGCTAAACCAGGTGTTGTAATTGGTCGCGAGGCTGAAACTAAAAACAAAGTTGTAAAAGACTTAGAATTTTTAACAAAGAAGGAAATTTCCTTAAATGTAGTTGAGGTTAAGAAGCCTGAACTAGATGCTACATTAGTAGCTAAATCAATCGCTGAGCAACTAGAGGCACGTGCATCATTCCGCCGTGTACAAAAGGTTGCAATTCAAAGAGCTTTAAAGGCTGGTGCTAAAGGTGCTAAGACTTTAATTGCTGGTCGTCTTGGTGGAGCTGAAATGGCTCGTTCTGAGGGTTATAATGAGGGTCAAGTTCCTCTACAAACTCTACGTGCTGATGTTGACTATGCAGTTGCAGAAGCTCATACAACTTATGGAAAGCTTGGTATCAAGGTTTGGATCTATAAGGGTGAAGTATTAGGTATGAAGAATATTAAGCATGAAGAACAAACTCGTCCTAATAGAGCACCTAGAACTCCAAAAGGAGAAAAGCCAGGTAGAAGTTCTAAAGGAGGTAATTAATTATGTTAATGCCTAAAAGAGTTAAGTACCGTCGTCCTCATCGTGTTTCTTATGAAGGTAAGGCTAAAGGTGGTACTGAGTTAGCATTTGGTGAATACGGATTAAAGTCACTTGAAGGTGCGTATTTAACTAACCGTCAAATTGAGGCTGCCCGTATCGCTATTACTCGTTATATGAATCGTCAAGGACAAGTATGGATTAAAGTATTCCCTCACTTATCTAAGACTAAAAAACCTCTTGCAGTACGTATGGGTTCTGGTAAAGGTTCACCAGAGTCATGGGTAGCTGTAGTTAAGAAGGAAGTTATTTTATTTGAGGTTGCTGGTGTTTCTGAGGAAGTTGCTCGTGAAGCATTACGTTTAGCATCTCATAAGCTTCCTGTTAAGACAAAAATTGTTAAGAAGGAGTGTGCTGAATAATGAAAAATTCTGAAATTAGAAATTTATCAGTTGAAGAATTAAATAAGCAAATCGCTGAATTAAAGGGCGAATTATTTAACTTAAAGCTTCAGTCATCTCTTAACCAATTAACTAATACTGCACGCATTAGTACAGTAAAGAAGACAATTGCAAGAATGAAAACAATCCTTGCTGAAAAGTCTGCTGAAAAGAAGGAGGACTAAAACATGCAAGAACGTAACAGTCACAAGACATTTACAGGTGTTGTTGTATCTGCTAAAATGGATAAGACAATCGTTGTATCTGTTGATACTTATAGAAAGCATAGATTATACGGTAAACGTGTTAAATCATCTACAAAATTTCATGCTCATGACGAGAACAACACAGCTAAGCTTGGCGATGTTGTAACAATCATGGAAACTAGACCTTTATCAAAAACTAAGCATTTCGTATTAGTTAAAGTTGAGAAGGTTCACGAAAATATTTAATTAGTTCTTGAAAGGAGGTACTCTCATGGTTCAACAAGAAACTAGACTTGCAGTAGCTGACAACTCAGGTGCTCGTGAGTTATTAATTATTAAGATTTTAGGCGGTGCATTACATAGATACGCTAACGTTGGCGATATTGTTGTTTGCTCTGTTAAGAAAGCATCACCAAATGGAGCAGTTAAAAAGGGTGATGTAGTTAAAGCAGTAATCGTACGTACAAAAGCTGGATTAAGAAGAAATGATGGTTCTTATATTAAGTTTGATGAAAATGCAGCAGTTATCATTCGTGAAGATTTAACTCCACGTGGAACTCGTATTTTCGGACCAGTAGCTCGTGAACTTCGTGATAAGAATTTCATGAAGATCGTTTCTTTAGCTCCTGAAGTACTATAATAGGAGGTGCACTTAAATGCAAATTAAGAAGGGTGACACAGTCGTTGTTATCGCTGGTAAAAATAAATTTACAGTAGATAAGAAGGGAAATAAGACTCAAACAACTGGTAAGGTTCTTGAGGCATTCCCTGCTAAGAATAAAGTTATCGTTGAAGGCGTAAACAAGGTTAAAAAACATTTAAAGCCTACTCAACAAAATCAATCTGGTAGCATTATTGAAGTAGAAGCTCCAATTGATGCATCAAACGTTATGTTACTTGACCCTGTTAAGAACGTTCCTACTCGTGTATCTATCGTTACAAAGGAAGATGGAACTAAGGTTAGAGTAACTAAAAAATCTGGTTCAGAAATCAAGTAATTTCTAAGAGAGGAGGTAAACATTTATGAATCGTTTACGTGAAAAATATGAAAACTCTGTTAAAGCAGAATTAAGTAATAAATTCAATTATACTTCAAGCATGCAAATCCCAAAGATTGAAAAGATCGTTATTAATATGGGTTGCGGCGATGCAGTAGCAAATTCAAAGGTTCTTGATGAGGCAGTAGAGGAATTAACTCTTATTGCTGGTCAAAAGCCAGTTGTTACTAAGGCTAAAAAGTCAATTGCAAACTTTAAGCTTCGTGAAGGAATGCCTATCGGATGCAAGGTTACATTACGTGGTGAGAAGATGTATGAATTCTTCGACAAGCTAATCTCTATCGCTTTACCTCGTGTACGTGACTTCCGTGGTATTTCTGCAAATGCTTTTGATGGTCGTGGTAACTATACTTTAGGTGTTAAGGAACAATTAATTTTCCCTGAAATTAACTTCGATAAGGTTAAGAAGATTCGTGGAATGGACATTGTTATCGTAACAACTGCAAAAACTGATGAAGAGGGTCGTGCTCTATTAAGCTTAATGGGTATGCCTTACAGTAAAAAGTAGAAAGGATAAGAACTATGGCAAAAAAGTCTCAAATTGCTAGAAATCATAGAAAAGCAAAGTTCGCAGTTCGTGAATATACACGTTGCGAAAGATGTGGTCGTCCACATGCTGTTTATGGCAAGTTTAAATTATGCCGTGTTTGCTTCCGTGAATTAGCTTACAAGGGTCAAATCCCTGGAGTTAAAAAAGCAAGCTGGTAATTCATTAAATAAAATTATTTTTTCCGAGTTTATGGAAGGAGGAACAAACATATGGTTATGACAGATCCAATTGCGGATATGCTAACTCGCATTAGAAATGCGAACAAGATGCATCATGAAACAGTTGAAATGCCTGCATCTTCTTTAAAGACTGCTATTTTAGAAGTACTTAAGAATGAGGGATTCATCGTTGATTTCGTGACTAAATCTGAAAATAATAAGAGCGTTACAACTGTTACTTTAAAGTATACAGCTAATAACGAAAGAGTAATTAAGGGCCTTAAGAGAATTTCTAAGCCAGGTCTAAGAGTTTATGCTCAAGCAGACGAACTTCCAACTGTATTAAACGGTCTAGGAATCGCAGTTATTTCAACTTCAAGAGGTGTAATGACTGATAAGGAAGCTCGTAAGAACCAAATCGGCGGCGAAGTATTGGCTTACATTTGGTAATTTTAACAGGAGGTGTTTTAAATGTCTCGTATCGGGAACAAGTTAATCAATCTACCTGAAGGTGTTACAGTAAGCCAAAATGGTAATGTTATTACTGTAAAGGGTCCTAAAGGTGAATTAAGTAATACAATTGACAGCAACATCCAAGTTGTTGTTGAAGGACAAACAGTTACTGTAAAGCGTCCAAATGACACTAAAGCTATGAAGACTATTCATGGTACAACTCGTGCTAATATCCATAACATGGTTGAAGGTGTTTCAAAGGGCTTTACAAAAACTCTTGAAATTGTCGGTGTCGGATATCGTGCATCACTAAAGGGTAATACTTTAGTTGTATCTGCAGGTTATTCACATGATGTTGAATTAGAGATTCCAGCTGGAATCAAGGTAGAACTTCCTAAGAACACTCAAGTTGTTGTTAGTGGTTCTGATAAACAAGTTGTTGGCCAATTTGCGGCAAACGTTCGTGGTGTTCGTGAACCAGAACCTTATCTAGGTAAAGGTATTCACTACTCTGATGAACATATTCGTCGTAAAGAGGGTAAGACAGCTAAGAAGTAATAGAAAGGAGTGCTAAAATATTATGATTAGTAAAGTATCAAAGAATGTTAAACGTCAAGAAAGACATTTAAGAATCCGCCAAAATCTTGCGGGAACTGCTCTAAGACCTCGTCTTAATGTATTCCGTTCTAATAAGCAAATTTATGTTCAGCTTATTGATGATGTTAATGGCAAGACTTTATGTAGCGCTTCTTCTCTAGATAAAGAACTTGCGCTTACAAATGGTGCTAATGTAGAAGCTGCTACTGCAGTTGGTACATTAATCGCTAAGCGTGCTTTAGCTGCTAACATTAAAGTTGTAGTATTCGACCGTGGTGGATATTTATATCACGGACGTGTTAAGGCTCTAGCTGACGCTGCTCGTCAAGCTGGCCTAGAATTCTAATAAGGAGGATATCTCATGCGTAAAGAACGTGAACCTAAAGAGTTAGAACAACCAGAGTTCGAAGAGCGTGTTGTTACAATCAACCGTGTAACTAAGGTTGTTAAGGGTGGTCGTCGTTTCCGCTTCGCTGCTCTAGTTGTTATTGGAGACAGAAAAGGAAATGTAGGATTCGGTTCAGGAAAATCTAACGAAGTTCCTGATGCAATCAAGAAAGCCATCGAAAATGCAAAGAAGAACATGATCTATGTTCCTACTGTTAATACAACTATTCCTCATACAGTAACAGGTACATTTGGTGCAGGTAAGGTTTTATTAAGACCAGCTGCAGCCGGAACAGGAGTTATCGCTGGTGGTCCAGTACGTGCCGTACTAGAGCTTGCTGGTATTTCTGATATCTTATCAAAGGCATTAGGATCAAGAACTCCAATTAACATGGTAAGAGCTACATTTGAAGGCCTTAAGGAATTAAGTACTGTTGAACAAATCGCTGCTCGCCGTGGAAAAACAGTTGAAGAAATTTTGGGGTAATCGAATATGAAATATGAAATTACATTAATTAAATCAATCAACGGCGTTAAGCCAAATCAAGCTAAGACTGCAAAGGCTCTAGGCCTTCACAAGCTTGGCGACACTGTAATTAAAGAGGAAAATGAAGCTATTAGAGGTATGATCGTAACTATAGCTCACTTAGTAAAAGTAGTAGAAAAATAAGGAGGTGCCTTTAAATGTTAAATCAATTAAAGCCAGTTGAAGGTGCAAGACACACTAGAAAGCGTAAGGGCCAAGGTGTAGGTAGCGGTTTAGGTAAAACTGCTGGCCGTGGTCAAAAAGGTCAAAACAGCCGTTCAGGTGGTGGCGTTCGTCCAGGATTCGAAGGAGGACAAATCCCTCTATTCCAACGTTTACCAAAGCGTGGATTTAAGAACGTAAACCGCAAGGAGTATGCTGTTGTTAACGTTTCAGATTTAAATGTATTTGAAAACGGTGCTGAAGTTACTATTGAAACATTAATTAAAGCTGGTCTTGTTAACAAGACTTATGACGGAGTTAAGGTTTTAGGTAATGGTACTTTAGAAAAGAAACTTACAGTTAAAGCTTCTAAGTTTTCAGCATCTGCAGAAACTGCAATTAAGAATGCTGGTGGAACTGTTGAGGTGATCTAATTTGAATAAATTAAAAAGAATTTTCAGCAATCCTGATATTATCAAAAGATTAGCTTTTACATTCTTGATTTTGCTTGTATTCAAATTAGGTACTTATATTCCAGTTCCTCTAATCGATACTAATAGTATCAAACAAGTACTAAAAGGTAATGATTTCTTAACTATTTTAAACACATTTAGTGGTGGTGGTTTGTCATCATTTTCGGTACTTGCCTTAGGTATCTCACCTTATATTACATCTTCAATCATTGTTCAAATGCTTGGAATGATTATTCCTAGTATGAAAGAATGGCAGGAGATGGGAGAGCAAGGAAAAGCTAAATCAAATCGTATAACACGATATATTACTATCGCAGTTGCAATGATTCAAGCTTTAGCTTTACTATTCTCACTTGGTTCAAGACCAGAGAATATTCTTGCAAATAGCGCATTAGCGTTTGGTGCAACATGGTTCTTATATATCTATATGGCCATTGTTATCACCGCTGGTTCTGCATTCACTATGTGGCTTGCAGATATCATTACAAAGCATGGTATTGGTAATGGTTCTTCAATGATCATTTGTGCTGGTATCGTGTCATCTATTCCAAATATGTTCTCTACCTTATATAGTTCATATTTAGGAAGTGCCTTTAGTGGTGCAAATCTTGCTAAGTATATTACTGTTGTTGTACTATATGTGGCAATGATTGTTGCAGTAGTATACTTTGAAGCTGCTAAGAGAAAAATTCCTGTTCAATATGCAAATCGTCAAAGTAACGAAAACTCTGATATTCCTGTTAAGCTTAATAGCGCAGGAGTTATCCCAGTTATCTTTGCTTCAACATTGATGTCTATTCCCCTAACTATTGTTGGTATGTTAGGTTATACGACTACATCAAGTAATGTTGCATATTGGCTAGATCAAGTATTTAGCTCAAGTAAGCCAATTGGTATGGCTTTATACATTATCATGATTTTCTTCTTCTCTTATTTCTATTCATTCTTAACAATAGATCCTGAGAAGATTGGTGATAATTTATCTAAGCAAAATGCTTTCATTCCTGGTTATAAGCCAGGTGAAGATACAAAGCGTCAAATTGCTAAGGTATTATTTAGAGTTACAACTATTGGTGCTATTGGTCTTGCAATCTTAGCATTAGTTCCAATTATTGTTTCAATGATTTTTGGTTTGGGATCAACTGTTACTGTAGGTGGAACAAGCTTATTAATCATCGTTGGTGTTGCAATTGAAACATTCAACCAAATTGAGGCTGAATCTGAAAATGATTCTTACTCAAAGCTAATAAGCTAATTTGGAGGATTATTATGCGTTTATTAATTATGGGCCGCCCTGGTGCTGGTAAAGGTACTCAGGCTGCTAATATTAAAGAATATTACGGCATTCCTCATATTTCAACAGGAGATATGTTTAGAGCCGCAATTAAAGAAGGAACTGAGCTTGGTAAATTAGCTAAAAGCTATATGGACAAGGGTGCTTTAGTTCCTGATGAAGTTACAATTGGTATTGTCAAGGAAAGACTTCTTAAGGATGATTGTAAAAAAGGATTCCTTCTTGATGGCTTCCCAAGAAACGTTTTACAAGCTGAAGCTTTAGATTCATTTATGAAGGAACAAGGAATTTCCCTTGATGCGGTTTTAGATGTAAACGTTGATGCAAGTATTTTAATTAGACGTATCGTTGGTCGTCGTATTTGTAAGACTTGTGGTGCAACATATCATATTGATTTTAATAAGCCTAAAAAAGAAGGAATTTGTGACAATTGTGGAACTCCTCTTATTCAAAGAGCAGATGACACAATTGAAACAGCAGGTAGCCGCTTAGAGGTTTACGATAAGCAAACTGCTCCACTTCTAGCTTATTATGAGAAACAAAACTTACTTAAAACTGTTAATGGTGATCAAGAACTTAACAAGGTATTTGAAGATATCAAAGCTGTACTTGCAAAGTAATGATTACATTATTAATAAATATTCTATAAATGCGGAAAAAATAATTTGTTGGTAAACACTTACAAGTTGAAGTCAATGCTAAAATGTATTATAATAAGTACGTTATAGCGACTCAACTTGAGTGATACCATCCTTTTCTTGCGTAATAAGGTATTTATTATGATTAAGTAAGGTAGCTGGTGTTCATTGGCTATATAGCTATGATTAGGCCTAAAGCTTCACAACACTAGCTGAACCCTAATGCTGGTACAGAGTTAAGGTTTTATCAGATTATGGACCACTGTTACTTGTGATAAATTTAAGAATCGATTGATTCCTTTTGTTGTAAAGAAGACGGTATAAGTTTCTGACAACACTTTTAATTCGGAGGCAAAATGGCAAAGGATAATATAATTGAAATGGAAGGTAAGGTCCTTGAGGTTTTACCTAATACACAATTTATAGTACAACTTGAAAATGAACATCAAGTTTTAGCCCACGTATCTGGTAAAATCCGCATGAATAACATACGCATTTTACCAGGTGATAGGGTAACTGTTGAGTTATCCACATACGATTTAACACGTGGAAGAATCACTTACAGACGTAAGTAACGAATATATTTGGAGGTATAAAGATGAAAGTTAGACCATCAGTAAAACCTATTTGTGACAAATGTAAAGTGATTAAGCGCAAGGGCCGTGTAATGGTTATTTGCGAAAATCCAAAACATAAACAGAGACAAGGTTAATTAATAGGAGGTGCGAGTTTAATATGGCACGTATTGCAGGAATTGATATTCCAAGAGATAAGAGAATCGTTGTAGCTTTACAATACATTTATGGTATTGGTAATACAACAGCTAAAAATATTTTAAAGGCTGCGGATGTTTCTGAGGACATTCGTACAAAGGACCTAACTGAGGAACAAGAGGGACGTATTCGTTCTGAAGTTGCTAAGATTAAGGTTGAAGGAGATCTTCGTCGTGAAGTTGCTCTTAACATTAAGCGTTTAATGGAAATTGGATGCTATAGAGGTATCCGTCATCGTAAAGGATTACCAGTTCGTGGACAAAATACTAGAAATAATTCACGTACTCGTAAAGGCCCTAGACATACAGTCGCTAACAAGAAGAAAGCACAATAAGGAGGTAAAAAATAATGGCAAATGTTTCTAAACGTCGTACAAAGAAGAACATACCTGTAGGTGTGGCTCATATTCATTCGACTTTTAATAATACTATTGTTACTATCACCGATTTAGCAGGTAATGCAATTTCTTGGTCATCTGCCGGTGCACTAGGATTCAAGGGAAGCCGTAAGTCAACTCCATTTGCTGCTCAAATGGCTAGTGAGGCTGCTGCTAAGGCTGCAATCCTTTCAGGAGTTCAAAAGGTAGAAGTTTCAGTTAAGGGACCTGGTCCTGGTCGTGAAGCTGCTATTCGTTCACTTCAAGTAGCTGGTCTTGAGATTACAGCTATTAACGATGTAACACCTGTTCCACATAATGGTTGCCGTCCACCAAAGCGTCCACGTGGATAGTAGATATTATTAAAAGAGGAGGCCCACATTATGAAGGATTTGAAATTTTTAAAGCCAGAAACTAGCGTTGAAGAATTATCTGCAGACGGTAGCTATGGAAAATTTGTTATTTCACCATTAGAGAGAGGATTTGGAGATACTTTAGGTAACGCTCTACGTCGTACTCTTTTATCATCTCTTCCAGGTGCCGCATTTGTAAACTTCAAGCTTAACGGTGCACAACACGAATTCCAAAGTGTTGATGGTATCGTTGAGGATGTTATTACAATTGTTCTTAATCTAAAGAGAGTAATTTTAAGTGTTGACTCTGATGATTGTGATTTTGAAACAACTGTTGAAATTCACAAAGGTGAAGGTGAAGTAACAGCTGCAGATATTATTCACGGTAGTGAGGTTACTATAATCAATCCTGAACAGCACATTTGTACTGTTGCAAAGGGCGGAGAATGTAATATGGTTCTTACAGTTCGCCGTGGAGTTGGTTATGTAGGCTCTAATGATAACAAGGTATATAATTCATCAATCGGTGTAATTGCAATTGATTCAATTTATACACCAATTGTAAATGTATGTTATCATGTTGCAAAAACTCGTGTAGAGAATGCTGCAAACTTTGATGAACTTACAATCGAAGTTAAAACAAATGGTTCAATTAATGCCAAGGAAGCAATCGCTATTGCATCTAAGATGATGATTGAACATCTAGAGGTAATAGTAGAAATGTCTGAAAAGGCTTCATCTACTGAATACATGATCGAGCGTGATGAGGATCAACAAAATTCTAAGTTAAATATGACTATTGATGATTTAGATCTTTCTGTTCGTTCATACAACTGTCTAAAGCGTGCTGCATTAAATACTGTTTCTGATTTAACAGCTAAATCAGAAGAGGATATGATGAAGGTACGTAACTTAGGACGTAAATCATTAAAAGAAATTAAAGAAAAACTAGAAAGCATGGGTTTAGGATTTAAGAAAGACTAATATCCAATAGAAGGAGGACTTTATATGGCATACGGTAAATTACGTCGTTGTAGTGCTGCTCGTAAGGCATTACTTCGTGATTTAGTTACTGATTTAATCCTTAACGGTAAGATTGAAACTACTGAATCAAAGGCTAAGGAATTAAAGAAGCTAGCTGATAAGATGGTTACTTTAGCAAAGACTAATACTTTAGCATCTCGTCGTCAAGCTGCTAAGCTTGTTCGTTTCGAAAAGGATGAGAATAACAACTACGCTATTCAAAAGCTTTTCAATGAAATCGGACCAAAGTTTGCAACTCGTAACGGTGGTTATACTAGAGTTATTAAGACTGGTTTCCGTCGTGGAGACGCTGCAGGTCTTGCTGTAGTTGAATTCGTTGACTAATATAATTTAAGACACTAGATAATAGTGTCTTTTTTTTTACGTTTGAATATGATATAATGATATTAAAGAAAGCGCTTACAAAAGAATTGGAGTTGATAATATGGAAAATAAAATTCGTAATGTTGCCTTACTTGGTCATATGTCAAGTGGAAAAACTACCCTTGTAGAAGCTTTAGCATCTGAATGTATGGGTAAAGAAATGGGAAGTATTGAAAAGAAAAATACGATAAGTGATTATTTAGATGAAGAACGTCAAAGAGGATCAAGTATTAAATCTAGTATAATTCCTCTTAACTTTAGAGATTATAAGATTAATCTAATTGATTTACCAGGAAATGATGATTTTATTCAAGAGGCAATTGGTACGATATCCGTTGTTAAAGGAGCTATTTTAGTTATTAATGCTCAAAATGGAGTAGAAGAAGAAACGATTAAGCATTATAATATGCTTAAAAAGAGAAATATTCCTACTATTATTTATGTTAATAAAATGGATAAGGATGGAATTAAATTTGAAAGTCTATTAGAAGATATTAAGCTTCATTTTGGTTCATCTGCTATTCCTTTTTGTTATCCAATGGGTCATGATAATAATTTTGACGGATTTATTAATGTAGTTGAACTAAAGGCTCGTAAGTATAATGGAAAAACATGTGATGATGCAGAAATTTATCCTGAAAAACGTAAGGTTGTTTTTGAACTCCATAATCAAATGGTTGAGGCTGTAGCTGAATCAAGTGAAGAGTTAATGGAAAAGTTTTTTGCCGGTGAGAATTTAACTAAAGAAGAGATTAGATTAGGACTTCGTGATGGTGTTTTAAATGGTCGTTTAATTCCTGTCCTTGTTGGTTCAGCCTTAAAGAAAATAGGAATTCATACGCTTTTATCAATGCTTATAGATTATCTTCCAAATCCTTCTGATTTAAAGCCTTTAAAGGGTATCGATGATGATGGTAAGGAAGTTTTAAGAAAAACGCTAGATAGTGAGGAATTTAGTGCGTTTGTATTTAAAACAAATGTTGATCCTTATGCAGGTATAACTAATATTTTTAAGGTTAATTCAGGAACTTTACATATTGGGGACACGGTTTATGATAATTTAAATAAAGCGAATATTGAAGTAAACAACTTAAATATAATATGCGGTGCTACTTTAAAACCAGTATCAGAAGTTCACGCAGGTGATATTGGTGCTATAACAAAGGTTTCACTTTCTAATGGTGTTACCTTGTCAAGTTTAAAATCACATATTTCATATCCTTTAATTGAATATCCTTCAGCAGTTTATTATAAAGCTATAAAGCCTCATACTAAAAACGATGAGGATAAGCTTTCAACTGTTATTTCCAAAGTAATACTTGAAGATCCAACCGTTAAATTTGTGAGGAATTCTGATACTCATGAACAATTAATTGGCTCTTTAGGAACTGGTCATTTAAATTATATTATACAAAAAATGAAAACAACCTATAAGCTTAATTTGGATCTTACAGATTATAAGATTAGCTACCGGGAAACAATAAAGATTTCTGCAACGGGAAGTGGACGCTATATTAAGCAGTCAGGTGGAAGTGGCTTCTTTGGCGTTGTTGAAATGCGTTTTGAACCCGATCAGTCAAATTCATTTTCAGAAGAGGTATTTGGTGGGGCAGTACCTAAAAACTATTTCCCAGCTGTAGAAAAAGGCTTTAATGAGGCTTGCCAAAAAGGATTACTAAAAGGTTATCCAGTTATTGGAGTTCACGCGATTTTAACTGATGGTAAATATCATCCCGTTGATTCTAATGAGGTAGCCTTTAAAAACGCTGCTATATTAGCCTTTAAAGATGCTTATATGAAGGCTAAGCCAGTATTACTTGAACCAATTATGAAAATAGTTGTAACATCATCATCTGAGCTAGTTGGTGATATTTTATCAGATCTAAATACAAGAAGGGCTAAGATTGTAGGAATGGATATAAATTCCATTGGGCAACAAAAACTAGAGGCTTTAGTCCCAGAAGCTGAAATTATAGAATATGTAAATGATTTAAAATCAATTACAAAAGGTAGGGCCTATTTTAATCGTGAATTTTATGACTATGATGTTGTGCCTTCAAATATTGATGTTCCAAATAATGATTAAAATTTAATATTAATAATATCAAAGGATAACAAATAATGTTGTCCTTTGATTATATGACAATTTTATAATAAATTTAAATTATAATAAGTTTCGGTTTTTATATCTAATATCATCAAAAAAATAAAATTAGCTATAATGTAATAATTTTACATAGCAAATTTAAAATGTAGAAGCGTATTATGATAAAATATATTTAATTAGAGTCTTTATAGAATATATGTGATTGATGTAATTATATATTTTAATGTTGAGGGGGATAACTATGAAAATTAAACGATTATTTATTACATTAGGTATATTTTTAAGTATTTTTTTTGGTGGTTGTTCAAGTAATACCGAAATTGATTCTGAATACATTAGATTTTATCCTGATAAGGATGTTGTTGATAAGAAACCAGCGTTAATAAATTCAAGAATTGAATTAGATGAATTTCTTGAAGTTTCTAATGCTTTAGAATTTGAAAAATTTGATGATAATTATTTTACTAATAATTCTTTGATTATATTTATAGATTTTGAATCAAGTTCTAGTAATATAAGTAAAATAGTATCATATTCTATTCAAGGTAATGAAATTACATTGAATATTGAAACGAAATCTTATGGCCAAATATTAGATGTTGCATATTATTATTTTGTGCTTAAAATGCCTAAAAAATATCACTTCTGATATTAGTACGATAACTATAAATAAAAATGGTAAAATTGAATAATATTATCTATTATATAAGTATTTTAATTATTTTATGATTTCAATATTAATCTTATTGATAAACTACTAAATGTTATGAACAAAAGCTATTAGGATTAACCCTAATGTAAAGGAAGAGGAGTGGCAATTTTTAAATTTTACAAACTTGAATTTGATGATGTTAAATGGTAAGTAGATAAAGTTTTAGTTAAAAGAAAAAGAAAATTACTTTTATTTATTATATTTATAATCAGCGGAATTTTATACAAATATATTAAAATCCGCTGGATATCTCGAAAAAATAAGGAGATAGCAAGCGAAAATTACATAAAAAGTGTAATTGACCGCTTAAAATAAAAATGATATAATTTAAATGAAAGGAATATATGGACTATGATTGGAAGAAAAAAAGAAATTGATGAATTAAATAGATTATATAATTCAAACAAGGCCGAACTTGTTGCTGTATTTGGCAGAAGAAGAGTTGGAAAAACTTACTTAATAAATCATTTTTTTAAAAATAATTTTGTATTTAAACATACAGGTTTATCACCAGAAGATGATACAGAAAATTTACAACTAAATAGGCAATTAATGCAATTTTATACATCTCTTTTATTTTATGGATTAAACGATGAAAAAAAGCCACAAAATTGGTATGAAGCATTCTTTTTGTTACAAAAATTAATTTTACAACACGATAATGAAAAAAGAATGGTTGTTTTTATTGATGAATTACCATGGCTAGATACTAAAAAATCAGAATTTATTAAAGCCTTTGAAGGATTTTGGAATAATTTTGGTTGTGCAAAAGATAATTTAATGCTTATTATTTGTGGTAGTGCGACATCTTGGTTTCAAAATAATTTAATTAATAATCATGGTGGTTTATATGGCAGAGTAACTTATGAAATAAAGCTTGCTCCTTTTACCTTACATGAATGTGAGGAATTTTTATGTAGTAACAATGTTAAATTTTCAAGATATGATATTATTCAATGTTATATGATATTTGGTGGAATTCCATATTATTTAAACTATATTAATCCTTCTTATTCTTTGGCTCAAAATATTGATGAATTATTTTTTAAGAAAAATGCTTTATTTTCTTTGGAATTTGATCGCCTTTTTGCGTCTGTTTTTACATCACCTGATAAAATAAAGGATATCGTAAAACTATTATATAAAAATAGTATAGGATTTACTAAAAATGAAATATTGGAAAAATTGAAAATGAAAGATGGTGGAACTTTCTCTAAATATTTAAATTCACTTATTGTAAGTGATTTTGTAATTGAATATATTCCGTTTGGTTTCAAAAAAACTGAAAAGCATTATAAATTAGTTGATCCATTTTGCTTATTTTATTTAACTTTTTTAAATGATAGAACAAAATTAAATGAAAAATATTGGTCACAAAATGTTACAAGTCAATCCTTATCTTCTTGGAGAGGATATGCATTTGAAAATGTTTGTTTTAATCATATTGAGCAAATTAAATTTGCGTTAGGAATATCTTCTGTTATTACACAATCTTCCGCTTTTTATAACAAAGATGATGGTTATCAGATTGATTTATTAATATCTAGAAATGATAATGTTATAAACATGTGTGAACTAAAATTTTATTCAACAAAATATAAAGTTAATAAGGATTATTATTTAAAGATAATGGAAAGGACTAACTTGCTAATTGAAAAGATAAGTAAAAAGAAGGTTGTTCAAAATACATTAATTACAACGTATGGATTAGATTCAAATGAATATTCAAATGTATTTAATAACGTTATTACTGCTGACGAACTTTTTAAATTTTAAATATATAATATAGTTTAAGGATAAGCATAAAAGTTTGTCCTTTTTAATTTGCCTTAAAAATTTAAGGTTCATTTAAGCTTTCTTTTCTATAATATAGGCAGAAAGAAGGTTTTAAAATGAAAAAAATGAATGTTATTTTAATGACACTAGGTGTTTTGGCCCTAGCTTCATGTGGAAAAAGTACTTCTACTTCGAATGATATATCAAATATAACTGATAGTATAACTTCAGGATCATCTAGTTCAACTACTGATACAAGTGCAGATACTGATAATGAGACAACGACTATTGATTTTGAGCTTCCTACTTTAACAGAAAATAGTGAATATAATAGTGAAGAGGATATTTTAATTGATTTAGCAAACAAAACAATAACTAATAATAATGGTTATGTCGCAATTGATTCTGATGCTTTATATATTCTAGCTAGTGGTACTTATACTTTATCTGGTGATTACAATGGTAGAGTTGTTATATCAGGAGAAGATGCAGAGGTTGAATTAATCCTTAATGGGGTTAGTATACAATCAGATACCTACGCTCCTATTGTTGGCTATAATTTAGGTGATTTAAAAATTACAGCTAAAAAGGCTACAGAAAATACAGTTAGTGATTTAAGAACTACAGAAGGTTCATTTAATAGTGCTATTTATGCTGATTGTGATTTAGACCTTAAGGGGAAAGGAACTTTAAATATTACTTCAAGTCTAAATAATGGTATTCATACTAAGGATGATTTAAAGATTAAAAATCTTACTTTAAATGTAACAGCACCTAATAACGCTATTAAAGGCAATGATTCTGTTACAATTGAAGAAGCTAATGTATTGGCTATTTCTTCTTCAGGAGATGCGATTAAAACAACAAATAGTGATATTTCTTCAAAGGGAAATCAAAGAGGTACGGTTACAATTAATGGCGGTACAGTTAAACTATACGCTGCTTTTGATGGTATAGATGCAAGCTATGATGTTGTTATTACTAATTCACCTAATCTAACAATTAATACTGATTCTTATTCTGAATATTCAAGTGAGATTTCAAATACCCAAACATCAAACTTTTATCTTAGACTTGATAATTATATTACAAATGCTACAATAACGGCTACCTTAAGCGATGGAAGCACAAAAACGATTAAAGGTACAAGTATTTCTTCTGGCTTTGGTAGAAGCTATTTAAGCTTCGCACTTCCTTCAGATATTACAAGTTATAAAATAACAGCTACCGTATCAGGTACTACATATCAAACTGATAATATGAATTTGAATACAAGGTATGATTGTATCTACATATCTTTAAGAAATGGTAATTTACTTACAAGCTATGAAACCTATCAAACTACCACTCGTCCTGGTATGGGAGGCTCTGGTGGTATGGGTGGTCCCGGGGGAATGAATGATGGTAATAGTAATAAGTCCGATTATTCTTCAAAAGGAATTAAGGCTGATAATACTATTACAATTGACAGTGGAGATATTGTTATTTCCTCTCATGATGATGGCATTCATGCTAATGCCGATGTAACTCTTGAAAATGGAAGTACTGGTCTTGGTAATATTAGCATATCTGGTGGTAATTTAGAGATTGTCAGTGATGATGATGGTATTCATGCAGATTATAAGCTTGATATAACTGGTGGTTATATTGTAATTAAAGAATCCTATGAGGCAATAGAGGGTAATATTATTACTTTTAATGGTGGAGTTGTTGAGGCTAATGCATCTGATGATGGTATTAACGCTACTAATAAAATTGAAGATGCTTATATATATTTTAAGTCAGGAACAGTTTATGTTAATGCATCAGGTGATGGTCTTGATAGTAATGGCTATATTGTAATGACCGGTGGTAATGTTATTGCTATTGGACCAACTGATGGCGGTAATGGTGTCTTAGATTTTGATAATACATTTAAAATGACCGGTGGAAATTTACTTCTTGCTGGATGTTCGGGAATGGATCAAAAGCCAACGCTTGCTTCTAGCGTTTCAGGTAGTGTTATGAGACAATCTAATACATACGGAAGGTATCTTATCTTAACGGTTGATTCTAAACTAACACTAGAACTTTATGTATCTAAAAATAATATTAATTATATTGTTTATGCTGGCTATGGTAAATCAAGCTCAGTAAGTATTAATAGTACTTCAAGTTTTAGTGGTAATATTTATGGAGTAGCATAATGAAAATATTGTCTTTTAAAAGAATTGAGAAGAAGTATTTAATTAATCAAAGTCAATATGAAGAATTACTTAAAGGCATTAGGGGTCACATGAAGCTAGACCCCTATTGTGAAAATAATAAAACATATAAAATCCAAAATATTTACTATGATACGATTAATAATACTTTAATCTCAAATTCAATAAATAAGCCTATTTATAAAGAAAAGCTTAGAGTAAGAAAATATTATGAGGCTGATTCTTACTTTATTGAGCTTAAGAAAAAAGCTTGTGGTGTTGTTGGTAAAAGAAGAGTTGTTGTAAATAAGGAAGAATTAGATTCTTTTTTTAGGGGTGATAATCTTGATCATATAACGGATTATGAATCAAGAATGGCAATAAAAGAAATTAAATATTTAATGAAAAGATATGAGCTTATGCCTAAGGTATATTTATCTTATGATAGATTAGGATTTTTTGATCTTGAAGATCCAACCCTTCGTTTAACCTTGGATAATAATATTCATTCAAGACGTTCAAATTTAAGTTTTAAAACGGATGAAAGTACTATAGATGTCATCAAAAAGGATGAATATATCTTAGAAATTAAGGTGAAAAATAATTATCCTTTGTGGCTTGCAAGGATTTTAGATAATCTTAAAATCAGAAGCTCTAGCTTTTCAAAATATGGTGAGGAATATAAATTGTATTTAACAGGAGGTAAATATGCTTAAAAGTATTTTAGATACAAATAATTGGCCAATTTTATTTTTAATTATAGGAACAGTTTTAATAACGGCTTTAGTTTTTTCAGGAATATATTGGTATTTTAAGAAGAAAGACGGATGTAGTGAAAGTTACGCTTCAACCCTTGTGATTCTTCCTTTAGTATTAGTTGTATTAATCTCAGGAGGAACACTAATTCTTAATAATACAACTAGTGATGGAAGTCAATATGAAAGAGCATTAACTGCCCTTCTTGCTGGTATTTTGGTTATTCGTTATCGTTCTAAAAATATGGAGAGTCTAGAATTAACCTATATTTTCTTTATGGTAGCCTATGCTTTTTTAATGGGTCTTGGTTATTTCTATTTAGGATTAATCTATTTTGGTGTTGTTATTTTAGTTGTTTTAGGAATTAATTTTTATCTTTCTAAAAGAAAGAAAAATGATGAATATATTATTAAAATAAGTGTACCTGAGGATATGAATTTTGAAAATGTTTTTGATGATGTCTTTAAAGAATATGCTAAAAGTTATAAACTATTCAAGGTTAAATCAGCTGATATGGGTACAACATTTGTATTAAGTTATTCATTTATTCCTAAAGATAATAGTCTTAAGAGTCTTATTGATGAAATTAGAATTAGAAATGGCAATATGAATTTACTTCTAACAAAAAAATTAGATACGCAAATGGATTAATGTGGTAAAATTATTTTGAGGTGGTAGTGTGCGTTTATTATTATGTGATGATGAAAAAATGCTTTCGCATGTTCTTTCGGTATTACTCAAAAAGAATAATTATACTGTCGATTGTGCCTATGATGGCGAAGAAGCTCTAGATTTTATTACCTCTAGTAGTTATGATGCTATTATCCTTGATGTAATGATGCCTAAGCTTGATGGCTTTAGTCTTCTTAAAGAAATAAGAAGACTAAATATTAAAACACCGGTAATTATGCTTACAGCTAAAAGTCAGCTAGATGATAAGCTTGAGGGACTTGATAATGGAGCTGATGATTATCTTACTAAGCCTTTTGCTAGTGCTGAGCTTTTAGCACGTTTAAGAGCCTTAATTAGAAGAGGTCAAGATAAAGAAACTACTAGCTATAACTATAAAGGCCTATCTTTAAATCCCTTGACCTTTAGGCTTTCTTGTAAAGGGAAAGAAGAAACATTGTGTGCGAAGGAATATCAAATAATGGAGGCGCTAATTATTCATCCTGAAAGTATAATTTCTCAGGATAAGCTTCTTATGCATGTATACGGATATGATGATGGTGATATTACAACATTATGGGTATATATATCATATCTTAGAAAAAAACTTAAGAGTTTGGGAACTAATATTACAATTAAATCAGTAAGAAATGCCGGTTATACTTTGGAGGAAAGTCATGATTAAAAAACTTCAAAGGAAATTTATTTTAATTACAGTCACTATTTTGTTTGTTGTTTTTATGGCTGTTGTAATTGTAATGAATAGCGTTAATTATGTAAGTATGATAGGAAATCTATCCCATAAAATTGACATGGTGCTAGAAGATAATGGTCGTCCGCAAAATCATGGTGAAGCACCTTTTTCTGCAAGATATTTTAAGGTAATTATTGAAAATGACAATGCTTCAGTTGATTTAAGATATGTAGCTACAGTAAGTGAAGAAGACGCATTACTAGCTTATCAAACAGTTAGGAAGGATAAAGGTTTTTATAATTCGTATTATTATAAAAAAATAGTTCAAACTAATAAAATAATTTATGTTTTCATGGAATCATCAATGGAACGCCAAAGCTTTAATACATTTATGCTTATTAGTATATTAGTTAGCTTGGGTGGTTTAATTTTAATATCTAGTCTTGTGATAATTTTTTCTAAGATTGTAACAAAACCAATTCTTGACTCTTATCAAGCAAAGAAAGAATTTGTAACAAATATTAATCATGAAATTAAAACACCAATTGCCATTATTAAGGCTACTAATGAGGTTATTGAAATGGAAAATGGTCCATCTGAATGGACAAGAATGATTGATAAAGAAACAATAAGAATGGATGATCTTCTTAAAAAAATAATGTTTATTTCTAAACTTGATGAGGATAATTATAAATTAACAAAAGTATCTATGTCAATAAGTGATGTAGCCCAGGAAGTAAGTGAATCCTTTAATGTTTTAGCATCTTCAAATGGAAAACAAATTAAAACGGAAATTGAACCTAATCTAATGATTACAGGTGAGGTTTCTATGATAGGTGAACTTATTTCTACTTTACTTGATAATGCGATAAAGTATGCAAGCGATGATTCAATTATAAAGCTTAATTTATATGCTCATAGTAAGTATATTTGCCTTGATGTTCAAAACAACGTTGATAAAATTGAACCGGGGGAGCATAATTATCTTTTTGAACGTTATTATCGTAAGGAGGATATGTCTAAGCATAAGCAAGGCTATGGACTTGGACTTTCGATTGCTAAAACAATTACTGAACTTCATGGTGGCAGAATAAAAGCTACAAGTGATGATGATCATTCAATTAAATTTAGTGTTATATTTGATAAATAAAAAATAAACCGCTAGGATAATTAATATCATATGGCGGTTTTTATTTTGATTAAAAATAATATTTATTTAAATATTGGAAAAATAATATTTTTAGCGCTAAAAAATATTGGAAAAGTTATGTTTTGGTGTTGAAATTATATTAGAAAAATAGAAATGAGTTGATTTTATGTTTAATAGAAAGATAGAAAAAATTCTAAATGAATATTACGAAAATCCCTTGAATCAAAATGTTATAATTACGGTGCAAGACAAATAGGTAAAAGTTTTATCGTAAAAAAGTTTGCAAGTGAAAATTATAATAATGTTGTCTATATTAATTTTAAAGTTGATTTAAATATGAAAAAAGCTTTTGAATTTGATTTAAATATTTCTCAAATAGTTAGTAATCTTTCGATTTTAAATTCTCGGTTTAAATTTATTCCTAATGAAACTGTTATTATCTTTGATGAAATTCAAGAGTGCTCTGGGGCTAGAGCTTCAATAAAGCCTTTTATGGAAGACAGTAGATATGATATTATCGCAATTTGATCATTATTAGGAATAAAAGGCTATAATAAAAATTATCATGGTGGAGTGTCAGTCGGCTTTGAACATATTGTTTATATGACCGCTATGGATTTTGAAGAATTTTTATGGGCTAAAGGGATTAATGAGGAAACTTTAAACTATCTTTATGATTGTTTTAAGACTAAAAATAGAATTAATGATGCGGTTCATATAGCAATGCTAAATTATTTTAAAGAATATATATGTGCTGGAGGAATGCCTGCTGTTGTTGATGTGTTTTAAAAAACGAATGATTATAAAATGGTTCGTAGTGAACAAAGAGATATATTAGAAGGCTATAAAGATGATTTTGCTAAGCATTTAAATGAGGATGAAGAAGAGGTTATTGACAGGACCTTACTTATGAAAATTAACAAAGTATATAGTTCTATTTCAAACCAACTTTCTAAAGAAAATAAAAAATTTGTTTATTCAATGCTTGAAACAAAAGGAACTAGTAAAAAATATGATCCTGCAATTTGGTGGTTAAAAGAATATGGCTTAATTGAATATTGTTATAATTTAACAAGATTAGAATTACCTTTAGAGGGAAATAAGATTGATAATATTTTTAAATTGTATTTAACTGATACAGGTTTATTTGTTTCGATGTTAGATGATAATGCACTTAGGGATATTATGTTTGGAAATATGGGGATATATAAAGGCGTTATTTATGAAAATATTGTAGCAGATGCTTTAATTAAAAATAAAATACCATTATATTATTTTGCAAAAGATTCGGGACTAGAAATAGATTTTATTGTCCGATATAAAGAAGAGGTAACCTTAATTGAGGTTAAAGCTAGAAATGGCAATACAAAAAGTTCAAGAACTGTTTTAAATGATAATATTAAATATCCTAGTGCTAATTATTTAATAAAGCTTTGTGATTCTAATATAAGTCTTCAAGATAATGTGTTAACATTACCATATTATTTAACTTACATGATAAAATAGGAATAAAAAAGGGGATGTATAGTGTCCCCCTTAAATATATGCACAAATGGTTATAACAATAATTGCTAAAAGCATAAATAGTACATTAAGACATATATTAACAAGTGCTCCTATACCAGCATTTTTAGCACATTTAGGCTTAGTATCTATCCAAACTAGATATAATATAAATCCACAAAGTGGAATGAAAAAGCCTAATATTGCCCAACCAAAGCTTCCACTATCATCAACACCGGGTTGAACATTAGGCTGATTAACGTAGTATGGTACATGTTGATTAGTATCTTCAAAGCTTTTAAAGCCCTCATTGTTATTTACAACAGACTTTTTAGTATTTTCTTGCCCCTCATCTACCTTTTTTACACATTATAGAACAATTTTTAAGAAAAATAAATGCTTGATTTATATTTATAGAGGAATTGATTGTTAGGTACCCAATAAATTGGACTAAGTAATTTAATATTATAATTGAGATACGGATTGTTGTCTATATTCTAATGGACTCAATCCGTTCCTTTTTACATTAATTCTTTCTTCGTTATACCATTTGATATAATCTTCTATATTTTCTTTAAGATTATTCAAGGATTCAAATTCTGATTCATGACCATAAAACATTTCATTTTTAAGTATTCCAAAGAAATTTTCCATCAAGGAATTATCCATACAATTTCCTTTTCTAGAAAATGATTGTTGAATTCCTTTTGCTTTTAACCACATATTATATTGTTTCATTTGATATTGCCATCCTTGATCAGAATGAAATATCAAACCTTCTAGATTATCATATTGTTTAAATGCACTATCAATCATTCTTTTTGTCTGGTTAAAATCGGGATGTTTCGATATATCAAATGCTATTATAGAACCGTCATACATATCCATAATAGGTGATAAATAAAGCTTACCATCTTTATGCTTAAACTCTGAAACATCAGTAGTCCACTTTTGATTTGGTCCTGTTGTTTCAAAATGTCTTATAAAAGTAGTTCTATGTTTTTCTTCATCAACTACTTTTTCTAAAAGAAGATTACTTTTTTCAATCCCATTATCGCCTTTGTAAGAATGATACTTTGAGTTCTTGCCTTGTATTCCTATAATGCCTAACTCATGCATTATTCGCTGTACACGCTTGTGATTAACTTTACCTTGTCTATTTTTATTAATCACTAATGTAATGCGTTTAAATCCGTATCTACAACGCGATTTATTATATATTTCAAGGATTTCTTCACGTAATTCTTTATCTTTATCTTCCTTAGCTTTTATCGCTTTTACAGTGTAATAATAGCTAGATTTAGATATTCTAAAGATTTTTAATAACTCAGCTAATGGAAATTCTTGCCTTAGTTCATTTATAACTTTTACTTGGTTTGTTGGTTTGTTGGTTCTGACGTTGTTGAAGTAAGGCCTGGATTTTTTTAAGCAGGCATTCTCCATTTTAAGTTGATAGTTTTCTTTACGTAATCTATTTAATTCTTCACGTTCGGCATCATTTACTGGTGCCATTGCTTCTGTAGTAGAAGGTTGTTCTTTATTTTTCTTTGGTCTTCCCATTTTCGAGACACCTGGCTTTCCTCGATTATCTATAAGACCATTATACCCCATTTGTTCATATTTTTTAATCCAATCATGAATTAACGAAAAATTTCCATTTATTTCAATTGCTAAAGAGCTTTTACTTTCTCCGGAATAGTATCGATTAATTATTGCTATCTTTTCTTCAATTGTAAATGATTTTGAATGTGTATGTAATATTCCTTCTAATCCATGCATTTTATAACGTCGAACTAACGAGTTCATATTTGTTTTGACCATATTAAATTTACAAGCTAATTTAATGTATGACCAACCTTCATCTATTAATCTTGCTATTTCTTTAATATCTTCATCTTTTAATTTCATAAAAAAATACCCCTAAGTCTTTCTAGATTTTACTCTAGTCCAACTTTAGGGGTACTCTTCATAAGCATCCTCATTTATTATTTAAGTTTTGTCGTATTAAAATACTTTACTAAAGCACTTCCACCATTTCCTCTAGCATAAAGACCATAGGTAGCTCCAATCCATCTTCCTGCACTTGCAAAATAGCTCTTTTCAATTTCTTTACCATTTATAGTGTATTGATATCTTAAATCATAAATAGCCTCATTACGAGCCTTTAATCCTAATATAATTTTATCATCTTGATATTCTTCTTTAAATACACATATATCATGAGTATTAAAGCTTCCTTCATATAACGACAACTCTAATTTGTTATCTATCCTTTTAATTTCAATATATGTATAGTTAGTTCCCATCATTGTAAAACCAACTGCGTCATTTTCTTTCAAATTATCAAGCTCAATTAAAGTTTTGGTATCAAACTCTAAAGCTGGTACCTTTTGAGTCAAAATTTGTGGTACAAGATGAAGATCGCAAGCATCTGTCTTAATACAATTTAAAACAAGACCTTTATTAAAACTGAACCAATATTTTTTGGGATTAGCTTGTGTTTGCCATAAAAGTGATAGTTTATTATCTTTAAAATTATCATTTAAATCAATTTTATAGTTTGTTTTAACATCAAGCGGATAATCAGCCTCACTAACAGGAGCCCCTGCAAGTAATGGATCACCAACATGGCCACATATTGGCCAATCATTATACCACATTACTGGCTCTAAATGAACAATTCTTCCATAAGCCCACATATCCTGAAAATGAATAAAAGCCCAATTATCATTATCATCTAAATCAATTAAAGCACCCTGATGAGGTCCATTTATTTTAGTACCATTTTGCATTAACACAACCTTAGATTCATAAGGTCCATAAATATTTTTACTTCTTAACGCAACCTGCCAGCCACCCTTTACAGAACCTGCAGGACACATAATATAAAAATAACCGTTACGATAATTAAACTTAGGTCCCTCAATGGTAGGGTTATTATCATGACCATCATATATAATTTGATATGACGCAGAAATTTGCTTCTTAAGATCTGGCGATACCTCATATAAACCAATTGATGAGTTAAAGCCAATTCTACTTTTAGCAAAGCCAACTGCCATATAGCATTTATCATCTTTCCATATAGGACATGGATCAATTATACCCTTTCCTTCGATAACACACCACATAGGTTCCCACTTTCCATAAGGATCTTGTGTTTTAGTTATATAAATTCCTCTATCAGGATCAGGAATTATACAATAAAACCATGAATCATGATACCTAATTGACGATGCCCATAAGCCTTCACCATGTAACACCTCATCAAACTCTTTTGGAAGAATATCAACCACATAATTAATTAGTTCCCACTCAACTAAATTTTTAGAATGTAAAAGGGGAATACCTGGTACATAATTAAATGATGAGGCTACCATATAAAAATCATTTCCAACTCTAATTGCATCAGGGTCAGAAAAATCAAATTGTAAAATAGGATTTGTATATTTCATATAAAAAACTCCTTAAATAAAAAAATACTAGAACAATAATATTCTAGCATATTTATTAATATAATAATTATAATATTGTGTATTTTTTTATAAGAAATGACTATTTTAAGCTTTCAATTAAAGCCTTAACGTCATCACGTAAATCATCACGTTTTAAGGCAAATTCTAAAGTGGCAGTAATAAAGCCTAGCTTAGAACCAATATCATAACGACGACCATCTACTTCCATTGAATAAACGCTTTCCTCTGACATCATACGTAAAATAGCATCAGTAAGCTGAATCTCATTTCCAGCCCCTCTTGTTTGCGTTTCAAGATACTTAAAAATAGTTGGTGTTAAAATATAACGTCCACCAATAGCAAGATTAGATGGAGCATCCTCAACGCGAGGCTTTTCAACAACTGATTCAAGTTTTTGAATACGTCCACTTTCCCCCTCAACTGGCTTACAAATACCATATTTAGAAACATCACTATCCTTAACCTTTAAAGTTCCTAAAATTGATGAGCCTGTTTGATTATAGGCATCAACTAGTTGAGCAAGAGCAGGTGTTCCATTTCCAACATAAACATCATCACCAAGAAGCAAAGCAAATGGTTCATTACCAATAAATTCCTTAGCACATAATACTGCATGTCCAAGACCTAATTGCTCATGTTGACGAACAAAATGAATATTAAGCTTCTTAGGTAATTCTGTAATTAATTCAAGCTCATGTGTTTTTCCTTTTTGTTTTAATTGATATTCAAGTTCAAAATTATTATCGAAATAATCAATAATAGCATTTTTATTTCCCGATACAATAATTAAAAACTCTTCAATACCACTTTCCATTGCTTCACGAACAATATATTCAATTGTTGGTGTATCAATGATAGGTAGCATTTCTTTAGCAACAGCCTTAGTAACTGGTAAAAAACGAGTACCATAGCCAGCAGCAGGTATAACAGCTTTTCTTATTTTTTGCATAACATACATCCTCACTTTTGTCCTAATAAAAATAGCATATTTTATTATAAAAGTCAAATAATTGTCATATTTTAATTTCTCTCGAAAAGTCAATATACTCTTTTTTTGAATATTTCATTTTTCATCTTTAAGACACATAATTTGAAAGTATAATTTTAAAACCTTTATTTTTTAAGTCTTCAACAATCTTAGATATATTTAATTTTTTTGACCAATCATTTAAATGGTCCAAATAAAATTTGCATGGGATAACATCTTCTTCCCATGACCAAAAACATAACTTTTCTTCAAGCATCATAAGCTATTTACCTCTTCCCTAAGCACCATCAAGAACAAAAAAAGACCATGTAAACATGATCCATTTTTAGGATGATAAATATTCCCCCCGGCGTAAATCCGGGAGGAGGCAAGGTCATTTTATTTACTCAACTATACGCAAATTATTTTATATTTTGTTTATAGCAAATACTAAAAGACTTGTCAATTTTTGCTAAATTATTTCATTTATCTTTCTGTTTTAGTTGAATCTTCATTTGAAGTATCAGCTTCTTTATTTTTAGTAGTTTCTTCATTTTCTATTATTTTTTGACTGTCTTCAACCTCAGGTTTAACATCGTCATATGCAAGTGACAAAACAAGTTCAAAGCGATATCCACGCACATTGATTTTACTGTTTGTTTTAATTAAATGAAGTCCCTTAGCATCTAATGCTAAAAATTCATATTCACCATTTTTATAACGTTTAGCCATTTTATAATTATGCGTATAGTCAAGCTCAAATAGCATCTTTTCGCCATTAGCCTTACCATATACTACACTAATCTTATCCTTATAGCCAACGGGAACATGAGCAGAACATATAACATTGACTTCATATTCGTTGCTAATTGTAACTTCATCTTCTTGTCTTCCTTTTTTATTCTTGCCAAATAAGCGGTTAAAGAATGCAAGAATTCTTCTTTTACCAACTAAGAAGTCACCAATAATAAATACGATTAAGAAATAGCAAACAATTTGAATAATCGTTTTAATTTTTGCACTTTTCATAATATCGGAAACATCTGCAAGTTTATAGCCTAAATCATTCGTTTTAGTATATTCATCTTTCCAAGTGCTATATCTATCATTTACATCATTTACATCATATTTAATACCAATGGTTTTTGAATCAGTTATGTCATTTTTAATACCATAATAATATGTTTCATTCTTAAAGTTTTCACTATATGTATTTGTATTCGAATCAAAACCATATCTTACAGAAATACTTCCATAATTGAATGTTAAGCCACTAATTGTCGTATCAGCGGTAATTTTAATTTCTAATTCTTTACCAGCTTGAAGCTTATAAGTAGTATTAGATTCATTTTTTGTTGCATTAGTAAATTCTAAATTATTTAATGTATTACATTCAAGATTTAAAGTTGGTGATCCGTATGGAGTATATTTAATAACTGTGCCAGCCTTAAATAATGAACCGGAATCATTATATATTACTGTTCCTTCAATTGTCATTTGATTATGATATATAGACTCATTCACTAACTTCTTATATTCAGTAGCAACTTTAAAGAAGGCTGAATCGCTATCAAAGCCTACATTTAATCCTGTTTTTGATAAATAAGAATTACCTGAATTATCTAAAATATCAATTGAAGAAACCTTAGAAATATTACGCTTTGCTAGATCTGATGATGATATTTCAAAATAAAAGAAATTAAGATCAGTCACATAAAAATAGCTTGTATCCGGAATTTCAATTATATCTTCATTATTATTAATCTTAATTCCACGATTATTATATTTATTACCTGAACCATCAACATTGTCATCGTATTTATAATCAACGGGATTAATTACAAATCCCATATAAATTAAATCCGCATAAGAATAATTTTCGTTTTCATCGACACGCATATAGCTTACAGATTCAAATACGACCATTGTAGCACCTTTATCATTTTCAAGCATTATAATTGGATTTTCATTATAAACCGCTCCAAAATAACCTGGTAAAGCACCATAATTTTCGTCTTTAATATCATTTTTCAATCTTTTAGTCATTGTATTCAATTGATTATATGATGGTAGCACAAAACAAAAAATAATTCCAATTACTATCATAAATGAATAATACAATATTTTAAATACCTTAAATCGTTTCATTAGTTTCTATCCTTTCATAATTGACTAATATTATTATATATTAAATATATTTTTTTTCAAGAAAAATAAAAATAATGCTTTACAACCCATGGTTTTTTTGATATAATTACTTCGCATATGGCGTACGTGGTGAAGTGGTTAACACTCTGGTTTGTGGCACCAGCACTCGCAGGTTCGATTCCTGTCGTACGCCCCATGAAGAAATTAGAGTCTAGCTTGCTAGGCTTTTTTTATTTTTTCATATGCATTCTATCATTAAATAATATGAGAATTATGTGATTAAAAAGAAATATCTTTAAAATTACTACAAAAAATAATATAATGATACCTGTAATTTAAAAACAAACTAAATTAATATGAATATATAAGTTTTGCTTATCAAAACAAAAAAGGAAGGTATTATAGTGAAAAAAATCCTTATGCTAACGACAGGTGGTACTATATCATCTATAGAAACAGAAAATGGACTCATTCCATCTTCTGCAAATACAATTTTAAAACAAATGGGGGTTGAAAATAACAAAGAATTTGAGCTTTATGTTAAAGAGATTCTTCTTCTTGATAGTTCAAACATTCAACCTGAAGAGTGGAATGTAATTGCAAAAGCAATCTATCTTGATATCAATAATTATGATGCAATCATAATAACGCACGGAACTGATACAATGGCCTACACTGCTTCAATGATTTCATTTATGATTCAAAATCCCAAAATACCTATCATATTTACAGGCTCTCAGCTTCCCATTGGTAACTTTTTAACCGACGCTATCTTCAACCTAAGAAGTGCATTTGCTATGGCTATGTCTGGTGTTGGTGGTGTATTTTTAGCTTTTGACCGTCAAATTATTTTGGGTACTAGAGCTGTAAAAGTTAGAACTACCTCATTCCATGCCTTTGAATCAATCAATACCCCACCAGTTGGAATCGTTGATTCTCATGGACTAACTCTTCAAAAGAATTTGATTCCTCGGCATGATTTAGATACAACCTTTAATAATAAAATTAATAGTAATGTATTTTTATTAAAGCTTACTCCTGC
>ENA-OOXA01000243-OOXA01000243.1-human-gut-metagenome-genome-assembly--contig:-NODE-243-length-45795-cov-3.474836_pt1 | contig 45795 bp, 41 predicted proteins | sample MGYA00241581_ERZ501331 | MGnify/ENA primary metagenome ERZ501331 (study PRJEB25962, sample SAMEA2042982) | human gut metagenome | biome: human gut; feature: human-associated habitat; material: faeces...
TCAGATTTTTATAGGCCCCCTGCCATTTTATGGCAGGGTGTTTTCGGTATCAGCGAAAAAATACAGACAGAATTCATCCTTATGAGTTTTGAGAGAGAATGTTTATGCTTTTTTTAGACACAAACCGGAGATGCTATGTTATAATCACATGGTGGAGGAAATTACTATGAAAATTCGTTGGAATCATCGCTACGTGCAGTTAGGTGTGACTGCATTTCTGGTCATTGCTGCCAGTATTTTATTTTATTACGGGATTTTCCATATGAAATCCCTGGTTACCGGAATTAAAACATTTTTCAGCATTATGGCGCCGATCATTTATGGAGCCGCCATAGCATATCTGTTAACCCCCATTGTTAATTTTCTGGAGCGGAAGATTATTTTTCCTATTTTTGAAAAAAGACACAAAACCCTTCAGAAAAAGGGCAGAAAAGTAGTACGCTGGATCTGTGTAATTCTTTCTGTGTTTTTTATGTTCCTGATCATTTATGCCCTTGTCATGATGATCCTTCCGCAGTTGATCCGAAGTATCATGAATATCATCTACAGTTTTCCTCATTATGTAAATGTTGTGGAGAACTGGCTGAATTCCGTTGTGGAAAAGGGCTGGAAGCTGAATCCGGATATGATCAGCCAGATCAACCAGTATTCCAGCAGATTGCAGGAATATCTGACAAATACGATCCTTCCTCAGATGCAGTCCATGATGAAAAACATATCTGCGAGTTTTCTGGATCTTCTTGTTTTTTTGAAGAATTTCCTTATTGGAGCGATTGTATCACTTTATATCCTGGCAGATAAAGAGGGATTTGTTGCAAAGGCCAAAATGGCTACCTATGCGGTTCTTCCGGCCAAATGGGCGACTTTTCTTGTTCATTCCATGCGTTTTACGCATAAGACTTTTGGCGGATTTATCAGTGGCAAGATCCTGGATTCTGCAATTATCGGTGTATTGTGTTATGTGGGAACATCCATCATTGGAACGCCATATGCGATTCTGGTCAGTGTGATCGTTGGCGTGACAAACGTTATCCCGTTTTTTGGACCATATCTTGGAGCGATTCCGTGTATTCTTCTTATTTTGCTGGTAGATCCGATTCAGAGTCTGTATTTCCTGATCTTTATTCTGGTTCTTCAGCAGTTTGATGGAAATATTCTTGGACCTAAGATTTTGGGGGAATCTACCGGATTGTCCAGTTTCATGGTCATTGTTGCAATTATGGTTGGCGGTGGTTTATTCGGAGTTCCGGGAATGATTGTCGGCGTTCCGGTTTTTGCGGTTCTGAATGCGGCTGTATGGAAGCTGATCGGACGTAGCCTTGATGAAAAAGAGATGTCTGCAGATGCTGAGTTTTATAAAGATATTGACTGTGTAGATCCCGTTTCCGGAAAAGCGTTGCCCATGCCGGTAAAAGAATCTGCAACAAAAGCAAAAATGCAGGCAGTTGCAATAAAAGCAGAAAAACACAGAATGTGGACCGGAGCATGGAACGAAATCAAACGAATGTTTGCATTTTTGGCCAAGTTTGTCCAGGCAAAATATATAGGTTTTCGACTGAAACAGAAAAACAGACGGAGGAAGAATAAACGATGAAATTTGTAATTCAGCGTGTAAATCATGCAGAAGTTAAAGTAGATGGAGAAACAGTTGGAAAAATTGGAAAAGGATTTCTTGTTCTGATCGGCGTTGGCCGTGGGGATACCAGGGAAGATGCAGACTGGTATTTGAAAAAACTTCTGGGACTTCGTATTTTTGAGGATGAAAATGGAAAGACCAATTTATCCCTGTCAGATGTAAACGGGGAATTGCTTTTGGTTTCACAGTTTACTTTATATGCAAACTGCCGTAAGGGAAATCGTCCAAGTTTCATAGAAGCCGGTGCGCCAGATGAAGCAAATAAATTATATGAATATATTATTTCAGAAGCCAGTAAACAGGTTCCGGTTGTGGAACACGGAATTTTTGGTGCAGATATGAAAGTATCTCTGGAAAATGACGGACCGTTTACCGTTATTTTTGATGAAAACCTCAGAGGGTAACGACAAATAATAATAAAAAGTGCTTCCATAAGGAGGCACTTTATTTACTTGAAAATTTATCAAAAACAGGCAATTTTGCAGGAAGTAGCTGTTTATACTACCCATCTATTTGAAAAACTCGGGTTTGTCGTATAGATATAGATGAGTGAGTAACTACTTCTTATGAGGGATTTCTGGTTATCCCAATCTGTTCCTGGTTTTCTGGAAATATGGTTGTTTTTGTGATAATATAAAATAGGTTTGTGACAATTATTATAAAGGAGTTTTTATGGAGAATAAAATTACTTACCACGAACAAAATGACATTGACAATGTTTTAAAGCTTCGAGAAGTTTTGAAAACGCTTCCTCCATTTTGCCGGGATTATTTTCGTGCTATTGATGCAACCACAACGACCAAGACCAGAATTTCCTATGCGTACGATATCCGCATATTTTTTCAGTTTTTATTAGATCAGAATCCAATGTTTAAAGATAAAACAATGAAGGATTTCACGGTGGATGTCCTGGACCAGATCAAGGCTGTTGATCTTGAGGAATATGAAGAATATCTGAAGGTTTATAAATCCGCGGACTCTTCCAAAACCGAAACAAACGGCGAACGCGGTGTCAAACGTAAAATTTCTGCGCTGCGGAGTTTTTATGCTTATTATTATAAGCACGAAATGATCACCACGAATCCGTCAGTTCTTATTGATGTTCCCAAGATCCATGACAAAAGTATCATCCGCCTGGATACAGATGAAGTCGCTCTGCTTCTTGATTATATTGAACATTGTGGGGATACTCTGACTGGTCAGAAACGTATGTATTATGAAAAGACAAAGGACAGAGATCTTGCTATTGTTACTCTTCTCCTTGGTACGGGAATTCGTGTGTCTGAATGTGTCGGACTGGATGTTGAGGATGTGGATTTCAAAAATAACGGGATCAAGGTCACACGAAAAGGTGGAAATGAGATGGTCGTTTATTTTGGTCCGGAGGTAGAAAAAGCTCTGAAAAAATATCTGGAAGTGCGGGAAAATATTACACCTCTGGCCGGCCATGAGCATGCACTCTTCTATTCTACCCAGCGTCGCCGGATCGGTGTCCAGGCTATCGAGAATCTGGTGAAAAAATATGCCAGAGAGATCACAACTACCAAAAAGATCACGCCTCACAAGCTGCGAAGTACATATGGCACAGCGCTTTATCAGGAAACCGGCGATATTTATCTTGTAGCGGATGTTCTTGGACATAAGGATGTCAATACTACCAAGAAGCATTATGCGGCTCTGGACGATGCCAGGCGGCGTCAGGCGGCCAAGGCTGTACGGCTTCGTGAGGACTGATAAGCTGCGTAGCAATTATTTGGTTATGAGCAAGTAGCGAAGCGGATTGCGAATATCCGCTTGACGTATCCTGAGATGTATGGGTGTAAATAATAATATAGAGGTGGTTGGTTCACATAATATACGTTATGTAAATCGACCGCCTCTATATTTATATACGTTTTATATCCACTATTAAAACAGATATAGAATATTATTTATCAAAATCCGTTTCAAATACGCCTTCTGGAGTACGCATGGTAAGAACACCCAGATTAAACTCGCTGTCCATGATCGTGATATGATATTCAAAGATCACATCATCATCAAACTTGGAAAGGAGCACATAACTTCCGTTTTCCTTTCCGTCAATCTGATCACAGATGTCATCGTAAACCTCTTCTCCGGAAATCTTTCGCGGGTATCCGCTTTCCTTGATCTTCTCCTCGATCGCTTTATATAATTCTTCCATACTTTATCCATATCCTTTCTGAAATTAATTTGCTGATAAACCAGATATGTTTTTATCATACCAGATTTATCAGCAAAAATCAGCAAATATTTGGTTGTTTCCGATAAATTTTCAGAGAAATACAGGCTGTATAATTTGTATCATATGAAGGATCTTATTTCTTCTCGTAAAGGAATTCTTCCGGCAGAGTTACTTTGAAATCTTTTGCAAGGGCACGGAAATCATTCGGTGTGATAGTCTGCAGTTTCTGTGGAGCCATGGATAAGATCTTAACCAGAATCTCTGCGGATTTTTCAACAGTATGAAGAAGGCCGAAGGTCAGGTCAAAGTCCTCGCCGGAGCAGAACATTCCATGATGTGCCCAGATGACGACGTCATATTTTTTCATCAGTTCTGCGGTTTTGACAGCGATATCTCTTCCGCCTGGAACCATCCATCCGATGACACCAACACCATCCGGGAATACTACCGGACACTCCGTTGCAGATTCCCAGAGTTCACGGGTGAATACTTTGTCATCCAGAGGAAGAACAAAGGTAAGTGCAATGGTATTGGTAGTATGTGCATGGTAAATAACACGATGTTTTCCGTTGGTAAGTTTTTTCTTTACTTCATGGTTCATCAGATGAGTTGGAAGCTCACTGGTCGGACGGCCACCTTCCACCAGTCCCCAGCGAATACGGTAATTTGTTCCTGTTTCGTCAAGCTCGATGATCGCAAGACATACTTCCGGGTCAACGATAATATTACGGAAATATTTGCCGCTTCCGGTTACCAGGAAAAACTCTCCTGCAAGCCCCGGAACTTCAACACCAATAGGGATCCACTCTCCTGGGGCGTTCAGTCGTGGACGGATCATCTCCACTTCTTCTGCTTTCAGACGATAGCTTAAGTTTCCGCCGTTTCTCTCATGCCATCCCTGCTGATATCCATCATCCGCCATTTTGATAAAGCCCTGTACAAATTTAGATTCAAGAATTTTCATATTATATTCCCTCCGTGTTTATATGTGGTTTGTTGTTGAGATTTCAATCTTTTTATATTGTTTCTTGTTGTTTGTGGCTTTATTATACGACCGATGATGTGGATTTGTAAAGACCTTTTTTGAAAAAATGTCAACAAATCCACACTCACAACACAAAAAACATTGTAAGCATTCAACAAACCACATAAAAGTAAACATAAAGCAACAAAAAAGCAAACAATCAATGGAAATATCATGTGATTTGAATGTGGTTTGATGTTGTTTTATAATGTGGAATTTATAATATTGTAAGAAAAGAAAAAGCAGGAACATTTTCGTATTCTGTAGCTTAAATACTTATACGAAAATATTCCTGCCAGTTTAACCGAATCAGGCAAGATATCCATCTGCTTCTGTATGTGCAGCCTTTTTCTGAAGCATACTGAGATAAGAAGTCTGTACAGTATCTGACATGTGATATCCCAATATGGCAAGAAGATCTTCCATCCTGGATAAAATTTCTTCCCGTTCGCTTTCCTGCTCTGCGATCACTTCAAGCTCCAGAAAGTCTCCAAGTCCCTCTACCTGATCCAGACAGGCGGTAAATCTGCCGCATTTCAGGTATTTTCGCAGTTTTATAACCGACGCTACAGGAGAAAAATCCAGATGGATGAGAATATTTTTAAGCACTTCTGTATCGGATACTTCTGTTTCCAGTTCCATTCGGGACATGGAGACTTTATCCAGTTTTGGACCTTTAAAATTAATCTGAGTTTTGGAAATACCGGATCTGCAGTCTGTGCTTGTTCGGATTCGCAGTGCTTCATCACGTTTTTTCACATCATGGTAGATGCTGTTAAAATAGGTATCTTCTTCCCTGATTTCTGCTGTCTCATGAAATCCCTGATCTGTCAGAAGTTTCAGAGTTTCCTTAAGATTCTTTAATGGAAGCTTGACCTCAATTTCAAACTGATCCATGCTATTACTTCAGAATTTCAGATTTTTTGTTCAGAAGTGCTTCGCAGGCTGCACATGCCGGGCAGTCACAGTATTTTGCACCTGCAGCTTTGATCTCCTCAGCGTGAGCCAGGATCTTTTTTGCGCCATCTGCGCCAAATACCTGAGCACCCATGTCAGAACCTGCAAAAGAGATCAGTCCGTCGATGGGCATGATATCTGCTTCCAGTTCTTTTACGTAAGCAGTTGCCGCATCTGCTTCTTTCTCAGTTCCTGCCGCATCCAGATAATTCTGTGCCGCTTCTTTTACTTCTTTGCATGCAGAGGGTGCCTGAAGAAGATCCTGTGTTAATTCTTTGATTGTTTTTGCCATGGTAATTTCTCCCTTCTGATTATAGCATTCCCGGAAATGATTGTATCAGGTTGAACTGTACAAAACATGAATTGCTGGAATTGCTATAGTAACAGATAAAATCTTTCTGTTATGTATTTATAACAATATCATACCACAACTCTGGATTATTTGCAGAAAATGTTGAAACGTTTTTTATAATGGCATGCAGGAGCATCCGATCCCCAGCCCGTCCGGACCAATATGGCAGGAAAGACCAAGGGAAAGATCATCACACATCACATCCATTCCCGGAAAGCTTTCCCGGATCTGTGAGATCCAGTCTGCGGTAACTTCCGAAGTACTGCTGGATGCAGCCATAAGATATATTTTTCCGGCCTCATATTCTTTTTTGAAAGTTGTTTCCAGTTCGTTGTGCATGGCATCGAGCATGGCTTTTCTCGATTTCTTTATGCCTCTGCATTTCTGAAAAATATCCAGCTTACCGGTCCCAAATTTCATAACCGGTTTGATATTGAGAAGATTTGCGGCCAGTGCTGTGGTGGCATTGATGCGTCCTCCTTTTTTCAGATATTCCAGTGTACTTAAGCCAACATAGATCACGGTTTTTTCACGGGAAGCCTCCAGGATATCCTTGATCTGCTGTGCTGTATATCCATCTTCCACCAGGTCTATTGCATCCAGAATAGAGCGGTGAAGAGGTGTGGAAACCCGTCCGTTATCTACCACAAACACTTTATTATCGTATTTTGGTTCCTGCGACAAGGCAGAAGCAGTCATGCAGGAACCACTTAAACTGCTGCTTAACGGAATGTAGAGGATCTGCTCATAAGATGAAAGCATTTCGTCCCACATTTCCATAACCTCCTGAGGGGAAGGCTGTGAAGTTGAGACATCTGCTCCATCACGGAGTTTTTCATAAAATCCTTTTCTGGAAAAATTTAAGTCTTCCTGAAAAAGTTCTCCGTTCAGATAAAAAGGCATGGGAAGAACATGAATATCCAGTTCCTCTGCTTCCTTTTTTAAAATACCGCTGTGGCTGTCAGCCATAATTCCAATTTTTCTCATATCATATTTTCTCCTGTGTAATTCATAAATGCATTTCTCAATGGGTTTTCTTCTGATAAAGAGCTACGCTTTCCCGGAAGCGTTTTTTGTTCAGCTCCCGCATCTGGGAAACCTCGTTTTTCTTTATGAAACCATGGCTTTCCATAAACGCTCTGTGATCCAGCTGGTCCATATATATAGAACAATCGGTATTTTTTTCTGCTAAAATCTGTTTAAGAAGCCCGGTACCGATTCCGTTTCTGCGATAATCTTTGCTCACATAAAGAAAGAGGATATTTGGGGAAGCGGAGTTTTCGCTGGAAATGGTCAATTGTTTTTTCATATCCTGAAGTTTGTTGAAATGTTCCAGATTCTTGCGGCCTTCTCTGGTAAGTTTCAGGCGCAGGAAATGATAGCCTTTTTTCAGACGAAAAACCGGAGCAAAACGGACCTTGGATCCTTTGCCGGTTATAAGCACTCCAACTACCTGATCGCGGTAGGTTGCCACGGTAATACTGTCTCTGGAAATCATATAAGTATAAAACAAAAGTCTGGTCAGGCGTTTTTCTGTATGTGCTTCCTCAAATTCCCAGCGGTCTTTATAATTTCTCCGGATAAATTCCCGGATCAGTGGAAAATCTTCCTTTTCTGCCTTCCTGTAGGCAGGTTCTTTTTTTAATAACATATTTCACATCTCCTGTTTTTTTATAAATAACTATCTTATACTTTAAAAGATGATCTGCAACCAAATATCAACTGTTTCTCAACAATTGTTGAAGTTTATAAAAAAATTTGTGCAAAATAAAAAACAACGGAAACACCTCATTGTAGTAAAAATAAGATGTCCGTTGTTTTCATTTTCAAGATATAATAAAGTATTTATTTTACAGTATAACAGTAAAACGGCAGCCACTTCCGGGAATATTTTCTACAGAGATCGTTCCCTTGCACAGATTCAGGATCTGTTTTACAAGGGCAAGTCCAAGACCGTTCCCCTCCTGTTTATGGGAACTGTCGCATTGGTAAAATTTGTCAAAAATATGTTTCATGGAGTCTTCACGGATCTGGGGCCCTTCGTTTTCTATGGAAAAACGGATCTTTTCCCCTTCCGGCATCATCCGGATATAGATCGTACCACCACAGGGACTGAATTTGATGGCATTGGAAAGCAGATTGTCCCATACATGGCAGATGAGATTCTCATTTCCCAGATACTCCACATCTACCATGTCCACATCAAATTCGAGCTCTTTTTCGGACCATTTCGGTTCCAGTATAACAATGGACTGCCGGATCTGCTCATCCAGGCGGTACCAGTTCTGGCGGGTCTGGATCGCCTGATGCTCAATTTTGGACAATAGCAGGATATTTCCAGCCAGGTGTGAAAGCCTTCCGGTATTAAAAAGGATTTTGTCTATGTACTGTTCCTGCTCTTCTGATATAGGCATGTCACTATCCTGCAAAAGAGTTGCATATCCCTCAATGGCACTGATGGGTGTTTTAAATTCGTGGGAAACATTGGAAACGAAATCTGTCTGCAGAATTTCCGTTGCTTCCAGTTCCTGGACCATCAGATTAAAATTGGAATAAATGTCCTGGATTTCCTTCAGATGTTTTCCGGTTTTTAGTCGGACGGAGAAATCTCCCTCTGCTACCTGCTGCATGGCTTGTTCCAGCTTTAATACAGGGCCAAAATACCGGATACTGAGGAAATTGTTGAGAACGCCCCCTGCGATCACACTGGCCAGGATGATCCATACAATGTACGGAACATCTGAAATATGCAGTACATCCATAACAATCCAGGATATCAGAGATACACAGATAAGCTCCAGCATGATCATAAGTATAAAACGTATGCGGATGCTTAAATTTTCGAAAGGTTTCTTTTTCATGCTTTTACCACCTTATATCCAACTCCACGGATCGTCACGATCTTAAAATCCGGATTATCGCGGAAACGTTCCCGAAGCCTTCCGATGTGGACATCCACAGTATGGGCATCACTTGCGGAATCATATCCCCAGATATCATCCATAAGCTGTTGCCTGGTAAAAATCTTTCCCGGAAAGGATACCATTTTATACAAAAGCATGAACTCCTTCTGAGGAAGAACCATATTTTCCGAGGAGGTGGATACCGTCAGGGAATCGCACTCCAGGATGGTATCCCCGATCCGCTGTTTCCGCTCATTGATCATCTGTGCTCTACGAAGAAGGGCACCCACCCGCAAAACCAGTTCATTGATATTAACTGGTTTTATCATATAATCATCCGTACCGGACAGAAATCCCATACGCATATCATCAAAAGCATCTTTGGCGGTAACCATAAGTACAGGAATGGAATCTCCGGCATCTCTGAGCGAACGGACCAGTTCATAGCCGTCCATGTTTGGCATCATAATATCCGAGATGATCAGATCATAATAGTCTTTTTCCAGGGCATTCAGTGCTTCCTGTCCGTCGGAAACCCCTTTTACCGTATAACCGTTTTTCAGCAGGACATGCTGGAAAAGCTGGCGAAGTTCCCGGTCATCTTCCGCAATGAGAATTTTAAACATTTTTACATCCCTATTCTTTGATCTTTTCAATATCCATGTTTTCAGGAAGGATACAGCTTAAAACAATAGATATGATAAACACAACAGCAACTACATTTTCCGCAAAAACAGACTGTATGATAGATGGGAAAATATCCCAGATCCCGCTTTCACTTGCTGTGGTAAATCCAATTCCTACAGCAAGGGAAAGAGAAACAATGGTAATGTTCCGCTGGGAAAAACCGCAGGAAGCGATCATCTGTACACCAGATGTTAGAATGGAACCGAACATCATAATGGTACATCCGCCCACAACAGAATCCGGAAGTGAAGCGAAAAAGTTTCCGATGGGTGGCAGCAGTCCGGCCAGGATCATACATACAGCTCCTGTCATAATGGTAAAACGATTTACGACTTTCGTCATAGCAACCAGTCCTACATTCTGTGAGAAGGATGTTACCGGAGGACATCCGAACAGGGAAGAGATCGTGGAAGCATAACCATCACAGGCAAGAGAACCGGAAATTTCTTTTCCAGTGATCTCACGGTCCAGTCCGGAAGAAACAAGTGCGGAAGTATCGCCGATGGTCTCCGCCGCAGATACCAGGAAGATAATGCAGGTGGAAACAATGGCTCCTGCATGAAATTCCGGTTTTACAGGAAGCAGATGAGGAAGGGAAATAAGGCCTCCGGATAAGATGGAACCAAGGTCGACTTTTCCCATAAAAATGGCAATGATGTATCCGACTACCAGGCCGGCAAGCACAGATAACTGTTTCAGATATCCTTTGCTGAGTACATTCCAGAGAAGACACACAGCAAGTGTGATAGTACCAAGAAGCAGGTTCTGCGCAGAGCCGAAATCTTCATTGTACCCGCCGCCAAAAGATCTGGCACCTACGGTAAACAGTGAAAATCCAATAGAGGTTACGACAGAAGCGGCAACTACCGGTGTGATGATCTTCCGCCAGTATTTTGCAAGGAGGCCAAGGGTTCCTTCCATGATACCGCCGATCATAACTGCGCCGATCACGGCAGGATAACCGTAATTGGCTGCAACCGTACTTAAAACAGTGACAAAGGTAAAACTGACTCCCATTACAACCGGAAGTCTGGAACCGATCTTCCATATGGGGTAAAGCTGGATCAGCGTAGCGATTCCTGCCACAAACATGGCATTCTGGAGCAGGATTGCGATCTGTGCCTGGGTAAGAGCAGGCTGGGCTGAGGCTGCGATCAGCGTGATCGGTGTCAGGTTTGACACAAACATGGCAAGGATGTGCTGAAGTCCAAATGGGATCGCTTTTGCGACAGGGATTCTTCCCTCCAGCTGATAAATGTTGTTGATGCTGCTTTGCATTCTTTTAAATTCTCCCTTCTATTATAGAAAAAGTTACGGAACAATCATAACATAGCTTTGTTGCAGAAACCAGAGGTATGCACGAAAAAATAAAATACCCTCTTGCATTTTCGGAATTTTTACTGTAGAATTATTAATCAGGTAAACACAAATGTATGCCATACCCGAACACTGATTACGAAGATGTAACCAATCTTAACTGTATCAGTGTTTTTTAATATACAATGGGGAAACGAGGAAAAGATTATGGAAAAAAAGCATGAAATGATGAGTCTGGAGGACTCCGAACAGCTGAAAGGCAGAATGAAATTCTTTGAGCAGGAGCTGCTGAAGCATCACCACATTGATCCCAATCTCTATGTGGAATATGATGTAAAAAGAGGCCTTCGTGATTCTGCAGGTAAAGGTGTACTTACCGGTCTTACTGAAATTTCTGATGTTACCGGATATAAGCTGGTCAATGGCAGACGTATTCCGGCAGACGGTGAACTGTATTATCAGGGAATCAATGTACAGGATATCGTAAACGGTCTGAAGGACAGACGTTTTGGCTTTGAGGAAACGATCTATCTTCTGATCTTCGGTAAACTTCCAAGTAAAGATGAGCTGTCCAGGTTCCTGGAACTTCTCTCTGATATGGAAGATCTGGGAGGACGTTTTGTACGTGATGTTGTCATGAAGGGAACCAATGCCAACATTATGAATGCCATGGAGCGCTGCGTACTTGCTCTTTATACATATGATGATAATCCGGAGAATATTTCCGTAGAGAATGTGCTCCGCCAGTCTCTGGAGCTGATTGCCAAGCTTCCTGAGATCGCGGTTTACTCCTATCACGCATACCGCCATTTCCGAAAAGATGAAACACTCTTTATCCGTAATCCGCAGAAGGGACTTTCCCTTGCAGAGAATATCCTGCTGATGCTTCGTCCGGACGGCAAGTATACAGAGCTTGAGGCCAAGGTTCTTGATATCGCACTTGTGCTTCATGCAGAGCATGGCGGTGGTAACAACTCTACATTTACCACACATGTAGTAACTTCTTCCGGAACAGACAGCTACTCTTCCACAGCCGCTTCTATTGGATCACTGAAGGGTCCGCGTCATGGTGGTGCCAACCTGAAGGTCCAGAATATGTTCACAGATCTGAAGGCAAATGTAAAAGACTGGGAAAGTGACGAAGAGATCACGGAATATCTGCAGAAAGTGCTGAATAAAGAAGCCTTTGACCATGCAGGGCTGATCTATGGTATGGGACATGCAGTCTATACCCTTTCTGATCCGCGAGAAGTGATCCTGAAGCGTTTTGCACAGGCTCTTGCAGAGGAGAAAGGCATGACAGACGAATTCAAACTTTACGATAAGGTTGAAGGTATTGCAGGCAAGCTGATCATGGAGCACAGGAAGCTGTTCAAGAATGTCTGTGCAAATGTAGACTTCTACAGTGGATTTGTATATACCATGCTTGGTATCCCGGAAGAACTCTTCACTCCGATCTTTGCCATTGCGCGTATGCCTGGCTGGAGTGCACACCGTCTGGAAGAACTGATCAGTGCAAACAAGATCATCCGTCCTGCTTACAAATATGTGGGACATCATACAGATTTTGTGCCGTTTGATGAACGATAATCAATATGGATAAACGAAAATGGCGGAAGTTTAAGGCTTCCGCCATTTTTTGTTTACCTGTATGAAGTGCAACTCCTGCTTCAAAGTATACATGTTGGCTGCTGCTGTGTGATGCAGTGGATATTTGTCTCATCAGGATCGATCCAATCTTTCAGCCAGATGACCTTGTTGTATCCAAGGCTCTTGGCAGTGAGGCCGATAATTACGCGAAAATCATCCAGAAGAACCTCACTGTTTTTGTATTTGGGATCAAAAAGATCCGCATAAGAAGTAATATCATCGGATATACAGACAAAGGCGGTCCGGTATGAAACCAGATCGCCTTTGATTTGTATATCATCATTAAATTGAGTTTATTTTACTATATTTTTGCAAAAAATCAATATACAGATTTATAAAAAATAAGAATAAAATTAGCAGAAAATTCTGTGATCTGCGCAAAATTACAAAATATTTATAAATCATGTTCTGAATTTTAGCGGAAGCTCTTCAGCCAGTTTACAAGGGAATCATGCCAGATGTTGTCGTATACGGTTTTTTTCATCTGGTCTGTGACCGGTCCGTTTCCTGCCATTTTTGCAAGGATAGCAGCCTGGAGTTCGCCTACGGTCATTTCTTCCGGTGTTTTATCCGGATTCGGTACCTCCGCTGCTGTTTCCTGTGAGCTGGAAGCTTCCGCTTCAGGAGTGGATGGAGCTTCTGCTACAGAGCCTGCTTCAGCCGCCTGATTCTCTTCTGTCTCAGGCGCATTGCTTTCGTTCTCTTTTGCTGCGGCAGTTTCTGGAACTTCAACCTGAACCGGTTTATATTCCGGCATATCTCCAGCTGGAAGCCAGATCTCACCGCTGTTTGCAGCAATACTGACACGGATCCTTCCGTACTCTACCCGTACTTTTTTACCTGTAAGAGCGCCAACATATTCATCTGCGCTTCCGGTTGGAAGATTCATCTCCGCCTCACTGTCATCATTATTAACGGTAACGATCACGCGTACCCCATCCAGATCCCTGGCAAAAGCAAACTGCCGGTTGGTAAGAGCAAGCTCCGAATAGCTTCCGTAACTTAAAGCAGGCGTACCCTGACGGACTTTACCTAAAGCAGCGATCAGAGCTGTGCATGGATTTTTGGTAACGGCATCTGCATAATCCTTCAGATCAAGTGCCGGTCTTAAACTTGCATCGGAAAATTTCTCTTTTTTTCCATCAATTCCGAATTCAGATCCATAATAAATACTTGGAACACCAGGCAAAGTATAAAGAAGCACATGTACCGGTGCAAAATGTGCCTTATTCTGAAGTTTGGTATGGATCCTCTCCACATCATGGTTGTCCACAAAATTATAAAGATCCAGATCTCCCATATTCTGAAGATATTTTACTGTGTGGGCAATCTCAAAATAGTTGTGATCATTGTGTCCGCTGTAAAGAGCTTTATGAAGGGCGTAGTTGGTTACGCTGTGAAGGGTCTGTCCGTTTACCCAGCGGCTGTAATCTCCGTGGATGACTTCACCCATCAACCAGAAATCCTTTGTGACTTCATCTGCTGTATGACGGAGAACACGCATAAAATCAAAATCCAGGACATCAGCGGCGTCCAGACGGATTCCGTCAATATCAAACTCGGAAACCCAGAAACGGATCACATCACAGATATAGTTCTGAACTTCCGGGTTACGCTGGTTTAATTTCACCAGAAGGTTGTAACCGCCCCAGTTCTCATAGGAGAATCCGTCGTTGTATTCTGTGTTACCGCCGAAATTCACATTACAGTACCAGTTTACGTAAGGAGAATTCTCCCGGTTTTTCTGGATATCCTTGAAAGCAAAGAAATCACGGCCTGTGTGGTTGAATACACCGTCAAAGATCACACGGATCCCTTTATCATGGCAGGCTTTTACAAAATTTGTAAGGTCTTCGTTGGTTCCCAGACGGGAGTCCAGTTTTTTATAGTCGGTTGTCTCATAGCCATGTCCTACACTCTCAAAAAGCGGACCTATATATAAGGCAGTACATCCGATTTCCTTAATGTGGTCGATCCACGGCAGCAGTGTGTTCAGTCGATGTACAGGAGTTCCGTAATCATTTTCTTTAGGAGCGCCTGTAAGTCCAAGTGGATAAATATGGTAGAAGGTTGCTTCGTTGTACCAGCTCATAATATTACACCTCTGTTCTAAAAATTTGTAATTTCCTGATAATTAGAGAAATTACACAAATATCTTCTTTATAATACCAGATTTTTGCAAAATAATCCAGAAACAATTAGACGTTTTTTTCGCAGAAAATCCGGCAGATTGTCAACTGCCGGATCATAACCGAATCAGGCATGTACCCTGAAAGGGGGCAGATATCTGATCAGCAGTATGCTTATTCATCAAATTCTGCAGTAACAATAAAGCCACGCGGTGTATGCTCAATGCTTTTTATAATCCCTTCTTTGGACTTGATACGGTCTGCGTTTCTATAGCAGCCGGACATGGCTACTGCAGGCTCAATAATGTAGCTGTAGTTTGTAGCAGAGAGAAATTCGGAGATTTTCACTTTATCTCCTACCTGGATCAGTCCCTGCCTTTCCATTTTAAATTTTTCTTCGCGCATAAATATGCCTTCTTTCTGTATGAATATGCAGTATAAATATATCTGCTTCGCTTGACAGATTTTATGAACCAGATGGGATCCGCACCAGAAGCTTCTGGCCGTCTTTTTCTATTACTGTAAGGACAGGAATATGTTTTTTTCGCAGTGCATGGACGATCGGGTACAGAGAAAACATGGCATTGTCTGCGAAAACTGCCTCCGGCCTGTATCGGAGGATTTCTTTCAGCTGGTCTTTTATATGGCTTTTCCATTCTGCTTTTTCCATGGATAGTTCTCCGTAGATCCCGTTCAGAGTCAGTTCCGGAAGCTGAGGAACCGGCAGATGCACGATCCTGGCAGAAGGAAGCTCCGGAAGATTCTGAAGCAGCATGTCAGTCGTATCATTTCCACCAAGGCTTACGATCACAGCTTCCTCATGAAAAGCAGCAAGACTGCTCCGGCAGGCAAGAATGGAATCCTCAAGAGTTCCACAGGTCATGAGAAAACCGCCTTTATGGCAGAAGATCGCACTTTCAAGGCCGGTTACCGAAGCCAGCTCCTCTCCTTCCAGGCCCAGCCAGGAAGAAGGAAAGCTGCATTTATAATTCATGGAATATTCTTTTTTCTGTGGCTGGATACAATAGCCGCCCCGGTTGGATGGAAAGATCACAAAAGTGATATTGGTTTCGGAAAGGCGCTTCTGGCAGGGAATAAATTCCGGAAGTACCAGGATATTGGTATTTTCTGCCGGAGTTTCACCGGAAGCCAGGGCTTCGGTGTGTTCTGCAAGAACTTCTTCCACCCGTCTGTCCGCACGCTCATTTCCAAGGTAACGCTCAAATTTATTTTCCAGGATCATGCCGGCGACACTGACTGCCTGGAAAAATGCCTCGTCATTGCTGCCTTTGGAATCCCATCCAGGATTAAAATTGCCGATGAGCGTGGCAAGTTCGTTTTTTTCACCGGTATTGTCATTGATATCCAATGGCTGGACAAAGGATTCATCGAATTTCTGTGCCAGCTCCTCACCGAGGATTTCCGGCCCGAGTTTTTCCCAGAGAAGACCAAATGCCGCATAGGGAACGCCGTTGTCACGGATACGGCTGTCTTTCTGGTGGTGGTCATACTGCCCTCTTCCAATATCAAAAACAAGACCTTCATAATTTTCCGGAACAATGTTTCCACGTGCGATGGTGATCTCAGGATTCAGATATAAAAGCAGTGCGGCAGAAAAAACATCGTCTGCATGAAATTTTCCGCTGTGGGTAAATGCGGATGCATTTTTCTGTTTGATTTTTTCCAGTAAATGATTCATAAGAAACGCTCCTGTATGTTTATTCTGCCATTCAGTATACCACAGAAATGAAGAATAAACAAAGCCTCCTCACTGGAAGCTAAAAAAGCACTCCATAAGAAGGCATAAATTTCAGATATTCACCGGGATCTGGATTTCCGTAACAAATTTATCGGTATTGTTTGTAATTCCATAATCGATCAACGTGGTTTCTCTGGAAAATCCGGTGATACAGAGTTTTTTCTCTTCAATGTATGCAAGGAGTTTCTGATAATAAGCCGGTGCTTCCCTGTGGCTTCCGCAGAAACGGATGGTTACGCAGGTCTGTCTGGGAAAAGTTTCCGTTTCTCCGTCATATCGGTCTTCCTGATCCAGAAGAAGAAAGATCCGGTCGTAATCCTGAAAAGATTTTTGGGAAAGCTGTTCTTTGGAGATCCCGATTCCGATCTTTCCCATAAAAACCAGAGATTCCTTCTGATTTTCTACCAGTTTTCGGATGGAATTCTCAAGATCCAGATATGTTTTCGGATGCAGGGAATCCCGGAGCCAGACAACGCGGCTTTCGGGAATTTCGACAGTTTGGATCACATCAAGCCTGGAATTCATGGCATCCCGGAGCTGTTCCAGGCGATGGTCGATCTTTCGGGAGATCAGCTCCAGCTCTTTTTGCTTCCTTGCGATCACTTCTTTCTGATGGACCAGCTTTTCTTCGATCACATCGGTATCACGGTTATCCAGAAAAGCTTTGATCTGGGCGAGTGGAAAATCCAGGACTCTGAGATAACGTATGGTGTTGAGAAGCTCAAACTGTCTGGTGCCATAATACCGGTATCCAGTGTCCGGGTCTGTATATTCCGGTGTTAAAAGACCAGCCTGCTCATAGTGGCGGAGAGTCCCCATACTGATATGGAACATTTTGGCTACTTCTCCGATAAGAAATAATTTTTTATCTTCCATTGGAATCTCCTTTGCATCTGGATACAGGACCAGGACCGGCATGGTGTTTCAACCAGAAATAGGCGATCAGGCAGATCAGAACCGAAAGCAGAGAACCTGCCGGCGCTGCCATTCCCATAGGGAACAGCGTATGGGGAAAATATCTGGAAGCCAGATAAGATCCCGGGATACGGACCAGAATAATGGCAATGATATTGTGGATAAAACCAATATAGGATTTTCCATATGCACAGAAATATCCGGTAAAGCTGAAATGGATGCCTGCAAAAATGCAGTCCCAGATATAGGAATGGATATACTGAGTGCCAAGAAGTACGACCGTGTCATCTCCGGTAAATGCCTGAAGGATATGTGGAGCGGTAAACTGAACGATCAATGAGATAATGATTCCGTAAACACTTGTGATCAGGATGCTGTACTGGAGCGTTTTTGCCGCACGGTCATGCTTCCCGGCACCGATATTCTGAGCAGCCAGAGCAGAGACCGCAGCCAGCATGGAAGACGGAACCAGAAAGACAGCGCTGATCACTTTTTCCACGATACCAACAGCAGCTGCGTCATTTAATCCCCTGTGATTGGCGATCACCGTGATCACAATAAATGCAACCTGGATACATCCATCCTGTACAGCTACCGGGATTCCGATTTTCAGGATCTGCGTCATCACACGAGGATCCGGGCGGAAATCTTTTCCTGTAAGAGGGATTCCGGTTTCTCTGTGGCGAATGAATATCAGGGCAATGATCACACTGAGAGTTTGGGCAAGTGTGGTTCCAAGGGCTGCTCCGGATGGTCCCATATGGAAAAAGCCAATGAAAACGTAATCCAGTACAATATTGGCAGCACAGGCAATGGCCACAAAATACATGGGAGTTTTGGAATCACCAATGCCACGGAATATGGAGCTGATTATGTTATAAGCTGTAATAAAGGGAATTCCGATAAAACAGATGATAAGATATTGTGTGGTACCTGTCACCGCTTCTGTCGGGATACCGATCAGTACAACAATGGGCCTGACGAGGAGAAGAAGCAGGAGCGTAAAAAGAATGGAAACAGCCATGAATAATGTGACCGTGTTTCCGATAGCTCTGGCTGCGTCCAGCTTCCTGTCTGCGCCGACAGCCCGGCTGATGGTAACGGTTGCGCCCATGGCCAGTCCTACAATAATGACTGTTAACATATGCATGACCTGGCTTCCGTTTGATACAGCAGTGATGGCATCAACATGGTCAAACTGTCCGATGATAAAAAGATCTGCCATTCCGTAAAGTGTCTGAAGAAAATAAGATAACAGGTATGGCAGGGCAAAGTACACAATAGTTTTAAAGATATTTCCGGTTGTAAGATTTTTTTCCATGATTCTCTTTTGTCTGATCGGTCGGATGTATTAGCCGGATGGCAATATTCCCGGTCAGATAACCTCCCGGATATAATTTAAACCTTATAACGGTTGTAATGTCAATGCTTTTTTGCGTGATTTACCATATGAGGAATCGGCTTGCAATCAAGAGGATATTCGCAATCCGCATTCGCTACTTGCTCATAATCGAATAACTGTGAAGCAGTTATTCGATTAAAAAAGGAATCTGCCCTGCGACAGATCCCTTTAAAATTTACGTTCTTTTATGTTTTATGTACAAAATAGGACGTTCATATTCAATTTTATTATAATGCGCAGATAATCTTATCCTGATATGCTGCCGGAACTTCTTCTTTATCCAGAGACATACTGATAATAAAGGAAACTTTGAAGGTTTCACCGATGGCACTTAACTGATCCAGTGTTCCGGTTGCATCCTTTCCTTCAAGTTTGGCTGTTGTAAGGAAGCTGTCCAGATATACCTGCTCCAGATCATGATCCTGAGAGAGGATACCACAGATAAATCCTACGAATTCATCCGCATTCTTAACCGGAAATCCGGAAACATCAATGAGGCGGACTTTGTTGTTCAGCTCATACATGTGCTTGGTGCTTTTGTCTAAGTAAACAATGCTGCCGCTGGCATCCTTCACAGCCCCGTTTACTTTGTCTAACAGTACTTTTGTTTTTCCTTTGCCTTTCTTTCCTACGATCAGTTCAACCATCCTGTTTTCCTCCTTAGACACATATAATAATTTTGAATAAAATTGCTATTGATATGTTTCAAATTATAGTGCATTGTGAATAAAATTGCAAGGGGTTTTTGAAAGAATCTGGTAAATTTTCATCAAACATTATTGTTCTCTCTCATTTTCCATCTGCGCTTTTGCTTTTCTCCCGATCCGGGCGGTACTGTTCATGATACTGGCGCGGGTAACCTTGTCATTTCCGTATTTAAGTCGGATAGAATCCAGGGCTGCATCCAGTTTCTGGCGGCGTTCTTTTTCCCTGGTATCTTCAAAGAATGATAATTGTTCAAAGGAGTCGTCGGTAAGTCCGGTAAGTGATACCCCCAGAAGACGCAGCGGCTGTCCTCTCCAGGATTCTTCAAAAAGCTTTCGGGCGTGGAAATAAATTTCGTCGGTGATGTCTGTGGCGTTTTTCAGTTTCATCTGGTGTGATCTGTTCTGGAAATCCAGCGTTCGAAAGGTTACAGAGATGCAGGTACATTTTTTCTTTTTGCGGCGCATACGAGCAGCAAGGACATCGCATTGTTCCAGAAGGATCGGAAGCGCCTGCTCCATGGATACCAGATCATCATTAAAGGTTGTTTCCAGACTGAATCCCTTAGCTTCATCTGGTTTCATTTTTACCGGGGAGTCATCCAGACCGCGGGCGTACCGGTATAACTGCTGTCCTGCTTTTTCACCCAGAAGTGCCTGGATCTTGGGCTTTTTCTCATGGGCAAGATCACCGATGGTTCGTATACCCGCCTCCTTAAGCTTCTTTTCAGAGGATTTTCCAAGGAAAAGAAGATCTCTTACGGGAAGTGGCCACATTTTTACAGGGATCTCTTCCGGGAACAGGGTGTGTACTTTATCCGGCTTTTCAAAATCTGAGGCCATTTTTGCCAGCAGTTTATTGACAGAGATGCCGATATTTACAGTGAATCCCAGTTCGGTCCGTATCTTATCTTTCAGCTCATGGGCAGTTACAATCGGATCTGGGTAAATGTAGGAGGTGCCAGTCATATCCAGAAATACCTCATCAATGGAAAAGGATTCCATCACAGGGGCATAGGATGCACAGATACTTTTGAAAGACCTTGAATATTTATCATAAAGCTCAAAATCTGCCGGAACGGATATCAGTTCCGGGCATTTACGAAAGGCCATAGCCATTGGTTCTCCTGTCTGGATTCCGTATTTTTTTGCAGGGATGGATTTGGCAACTACGATGCCGGTCCGTTTTCTGGGATCTCCACCAATGCAGGAAGGAATTTCCCGAAGATCCGGAAGCCCCTGCTTTACTCTTCGGGTAGCTTCCCAGGAAAGGAAGGCGCTGTTTACATCAACATGAAAAATCAATCGTTCCATACATACTTCTTCTTTCAATCATGATCAAGTAAATCTGAATTGTGAATATCCGCCCGCAATTGCTTAAATAACATCCGATATTCGTCTTCCACTTCCTGGAAAGGACGGACTGTATAATCTATGGGAACACAGACCGATGGTTTGGGCTGCGGCGGTTCTTCGTTGAGAAGAAATTTCAGATCATACCAGAGAAGATCATTATCAATGTTTTTCAGCTGTTGCTCCTCTTTGGCAGAAAGTCCGGTGCCCAGATATTTTTCATATATGATGCAAAGAAGCTTTTCTTCCTGTCGCTGATATTCGGGAAGGCTTTTTTTAAACGGTCTGGGAACATCAGACATATAGCATTCACTGGCATCATGAAGAAGAGCTGCCAGTGCAAGACGTCTTGGCAAGCCACGGGCCATGGCTTCCTTTGCACAGAGGATACAATGCTGTCCTACGGAAAAAAAGGTCTTTACATGGCCATTTCCGCGGCATAAAAGAGAAAGGGCATGTGCGATATCATCTATGCAGATCCGTTCTTTTTCAGGTTGTGTGGGATCAAAATGTTTTCCCGTATAAGTGGTGATACAGTTACTCATGAAATATCCTGCCTTTCTGTGTAAAATACTCGATGGCTACATGGAAATCAATCTTATTGTTTATTATAAACACGAAGGGAAAATGTGTCTACACTGCCCAAAAATAAATTTCATGAAAAACAACAACAGGTTTACAAATACGACTGGTTCTGTGCTATAATACAAAAAAATGACAGGGAGACTGACGTCTATGAAACATATGGAAGAAATGAAGATCGCCGGACTTGCCATGGCATTATGTATTGTAATGCTTGGGATTTATATTGTGGTCCCCAAAGATGGAAACATTTCTCATCTTACGGCAATTCCGGATAACAACGCAGCGGAGCCCGTTCCTGACTCAACTTCACAGGAATCCGTAGATGCAGATTCTGACAGTGCTGATTTTCCAATCTATACGGAAGACAGTTATTACAGTGGATCGGATGATTCCGATGATAACACAGATACCGGTGATCCAGATACCGGAGACGACGGAAATTACGATCAGGGATATACTCCTGATGACGGGAACGTTAATGACACTTCTGATCCAGATACTTCACAGGGAGATGATACAGGAGATACTGGTGATGTTGTTGATGATGGTACGGATACCGGTGACAATTCTGATTCGGAACTGGATGACAGTAGTTCCGGAGATACCGGAGATGATACCGTAGAAGTCTACTGATCTTCAGAAAACACATGCATAAATAAAAAACAGGTACGCTTCATGAGCAGGTTTGACCAACTCACAGCGTACCTGTTTTTTTATCTGCCTGACAGATGAATCTTATTGTCTGGTTCAGATACTTTTTTTCTTCAGATTAATGTAATCAATGATCAGCTGAGCAGATTGTTCGATGCCCACAAGACCGGTATCAATAGACAGCTGATACTGGTTCGAATCACTCCAGGAGGTATTGGTGCAGGATTTATGGAACTGCTCTCTTTTTTTGTCTGTTTCCCGGATCTGTTTTCGTGCTTCTTTATCAGAAACATGGTCGCGCTCCATAATACGATGTACCCGATGTTCCATATCTGCATGGAGATAAACAGTGGTGACATCTGGCATATCCTGATATATGATATTGGCACATCGTCCGATCATAACAACAGATTTTCCTTTGGTAAGTTCCCGTACCAGGCTGAATGAATTCGTCATTGGATTTCTTTCACCATAATTCATTGCGATGGAATATAACAGGCTGTTTACCGATTTTTCATCAAAGAAATCGCTGTTTTCCTCGAATTTACCGATTTTTTTTGATTCTTCCAGAAGCTTCTTTTTGTCATAAAGCTCCAGTCCCAGTTTTTCTGCCAGCAGAACACCTACACGGTGCCCGCCACATCCACATTGTCTGTCAATTGTAATGATCATTGCCTTGTCCTCCTTATGATGTAATGATTTTCTGTCAGTTGATATTCTGAAGCAATGATGTCATTTCCTGATACAGAACATCTTTGGAAGATGCACCCATAACAATGGAAATAAAAGGCTTTCCGTAAGCATTCTGGCTTAAAAGAGCCAGACAGTTTCCTGCTTTATCCGTTGTTCCTGTTTTTCCACCGAGGATGGTGACATCCTTCGGTGTTGTGGCCTCACCGGTAAGGTAATGGTCAGTAGCGGTTAAGGTAGTACTTGCATCTGAGCCATCCGAATGTTTGTAGGTAACTGTATAGGACGACATCTGCGTGATGTCTGTAAATTCCGGATAATTCAGCGCCTCTTTTAACATCAGATAGATATCATAAGGCGTTGTATAATGATTTTCGTCCTGAAGGCCATGAGGATTGGTAAAATGAGTTCCTGTGCATCCAAGCTCAGCGGCAAAACTGTTCATCATTTCCACAAATTTATCTGTGGAACCGCCTACATGTTCTGCAATGGCAGAAGCTGCATCATTGGCGGAATAGACCAGAAGGCAGTGAAGCAGCTGGTCCATGGTGACCTGGTCGCCTTCCATAAAACCTGCAACCTGTGACCCGGATTCCAGCGTAACATTTTCCTGGGAAATCGTTACGGTATCATCCATATTGCCGTATTTCAGAGCCAGCATTGCGGTCATGATCTTTGTGATACTGGCTGGATATACCTTATTGTAGGCACCTTTTGCATAGAGGACCTTTTTGTCACTGAGGTTCAAAAGAACACCGGACTGGTTATCATCCAGACTGACCGAGTCCAGAGGAACATCCTTGGTAACAACGCAGAGATTCTGAGCAAAGCCCTCTGCTCTCTGTGCCTCTTTTGAGACCAGTGTATTATCAAATTCGGAAAAGGCGTTGAAAGAATTAACCGGGGTGGAAAAATTCCCGCCTTTTAACATGTAGACTCCAAATCCCCCTGCTCCACACAGGACGACCAGCAGAAGAAGCAGAAGAACGGTATTGCGGATTTTTTTGCGGCGCATCCGTTTCATTCTGACTGATTGTGTTTTGCGCCTGGAGGGAACAGCTTTTGCAGATGGATCAGAAACTCTGTCTTTCCCAGCGGAAGCTGTGCGAGTTGCGGCTTTGGAAGACCGATGTCCGGGAGTACTTCCAGGACGTGCAGTTTTTTTCACAGGTTCTTTATGTGTCATAAATATTCCTCTTTCCGAAAGTAGGCATCCTTTTTCTGCTCTTTCTTCTGTAATTCTTTATTATATGCACTGCTCTGCAGTCCTACATTGAGAACAAGTCCCATACCAATGAACAGACTGATCAGAGAGGTAAGACCATAGCTTACAAAAGGCAGCGGAGTACCGGTATTAGGCGCAAGTCCGGTAGCAACACAGATATTGATAAAACTCTGTATGGAAACAATGCTTCCCACTCCACAACATATGATCTTTCCGGCAAGATCCTTGGCCCGAAGGCTCATCCGGATACATTCAAAAGTAATCAGAAACAGCAGCAGCACGATCAGAGTACAGCCAATAAATCCATATTGCTCTCCTGCCACTGCAAAAATAAAGTCTGTCTGATTCTCAGAAACAAAGTTTCCATCATTCACGGAAGTAACACTTGTGTCATTACTGAAAGCACGTCCTACAAGTTCTCCGGAGGCAATCGCTGTTTTTGAGTTGTTCTGCTGTTCAATATCATCCGCATATTCTTCGTTCTCCGGATACAGGAACGACATAATACGGTTTCTCTGATAATCCTGAATCAGTTTCTGATCCGGCTGTACAACAATCGACAGAAAAATAATTGCAAGAGGAATTGCAATCAGAGCCGCTCCTCCGATAATTTTGTAACTGAGTCCTGCAATATAGATCAGAATACAGAACAGAATTACTACAGTAATTGTATTTTTCATATCTGGCTGTACATAGATCAACATTAACGGAATTACCAGAAGAACTGCTGACTGTGCCAGAGTTTTCAATGTATTCAGATCATCTTCGTGATCCATGAAAAATTTTGCAAAAAACAGGATAATGATGATTTTAGATAACTCTGTCGGCTGGAAGCGAATAAAACCAAGATCCACCCATCTTGCAGCGCCGTTGGCACTTGAGCCGAAGAAACGAACCGCCAGAAGCATTACAATATTAAAACCATACATGATCCATTGAAAATTCAGCAACCAGGAGTAGTCCATCAGTGAAAGAAGCAGCATAAAGACTACTCCAATGATTACACCCAGAAGCTGACGGGTGCGAAGATAATCGGCAGCTGTTCCTACAAGATGGATTCCAATAAAGCTGATCGCCAGAAGAAAAACTACCAGACGAAAGTTGTAAAACCGCAGCTTATACTGTTTAATCATAAATTATGCATCCCTTTTCTTAAGTACAGGTATGACAGCATGCAGAACAGGTGGTTCCTGTGAAATCTGTATGGTCACCCTTGTTTCATCAATTACAACGTATTTTTTTACGGTATGTATGAGGTCATTCCGCAAAAGTTTCATCATCTGTGGAGAGCAGTCTATGCGTTCCGATACAAGAAGAAGTTTCATTCGGTCACGGGCATAACCTGCGGAGCGTTTTTTTTCGGAGAAAAACCGCATATTTATTCCTCCCTCTGTGATGAAAAGATAATCTGGCAGTGCTTATTTATCTGCGAAAAATACTGCCAAGCCGTTGGAATACACTGCTTTTTCGCCGGACGGTAGTATAGGGAACATCTTCTCCAATAAGTCGTCGACAGATATTGCGGTATTCCTCCTCTGCCTGTGAATTTTTCCCAGACAGTGGTTCACCCTGATTTGTGGAAATTACAATCTGTTCATCATCAAGAATGGCACCGATCAGATCTACAGCAAGGATTTCCAGGACATCTTCTACTGACATCATATCTCCTTTTGCGATCATTTCAGGCCTGAGCCTGTTGATAATCAGCCGGATATCCCGAATCCCTCCGGATTCCAGCAAACCTATGATACGATCTGCATCACGGATTGCGGAAACCTCCGGAGTTGTTACCACAAGGGCACGATCTGCACCGGCTACCGCATTTTTAAATCCCTGTTCAATTCCGGCAGGACAATCCAGAAGAACATAATCAAATTCCTCCCTGAGATCGTCCGTAAGCTTGATCATCTGTTCCGGTGATACAGCAGTCTTGTCCTTTGTCTGTGCAGAAGGAAGAAGGTACAGATCCTGATGCCGTCTGTCACGGATCAGAGCCTGTTTCAGGCGACAGCTTCCATTGATGACATCTACCAGGTTATAAACAATACGGTTTTCAAGTCCCATAACAACATCCAGGTTTCGAAGTCCGATATCCGTATCCACAACAGCAACCCGTTTTCCCATGGCCGCCAGCCCGGTCCCGATATTTGCTACCGTAGTGGTTTTACCCACGCCGCCTTTTCCGGATGTAATGACAATGACCTCACTCATATTTTCTGATTCCTCCCATTAAAATGTTCCACACTTCTGGTATCCTCATAAAGTTTGTTTAGTCATTCGATACATTACTGGTGTCGCTTGCGGCATAACCAGTGAGAATGGTGCTTTCATCTGCAAGTCCGAAAATGTATTTAAAAATATCATTAGCTGCAAGGCAGGCATTACCGGATGCATATCCGTTTGCGATTCGAACGGATATTGCGTATTTCGGTTCGGAAACCGGAGCATATCCCACGAAAAGAGCATTATTTGGATGATAGTAATCAATTTCGGCAGTACCGGTTTTTCCGGCAACTTCCACACCAAGTCCGTTAAACTGATCATGAGTCTGCACTACACGGTACATACCATCATGGATATCATCCCATATATTGCTGGAAATGTCCAGCTGTCCCTCTGTTTCAGAAGGATATTCCTTGATCAGTTTGCCCTTGGAATCTGTTACACGGTCCAGCAGAGAAAGCTTGTAGATCGTACCGGATGTAGCGATCGTTGAAGCATATCTTGCAAGCTGGCTGGTGGTAAACATATTCGTACCCTGTCCCATATAGGAAGGAACTGCGTTTTTGTCTGAAATCTGAGGAGAAGCTTCAGAAATTTCAATGCCAGTTTTTTTGTCGAGTCCCATAAGGGATGCATACTTCTGAAGCATACCAAGACTTCTTGCTTCAGAAAAGTTTCCTTCGGAATCTTTTCCAAGTTCAAAACCGATCGTACTGAAAAATACGTTACAGGACTGCTCGATCGCTCCACGGATATCCAGAGCTCCGTGCCCCTGTTTATTCCAGCAGTTGATCGGTGGTGTTACAAGATCGAAACTTCCTGTACATTCAATATAAGTACCGTCATCGATAACACCTTCTGACATGCCTGCAACGGTAGATAATATCTTCAATGTAGAACCTGGAGCCGTTCTCTGCTGTGTTGCCTTATTAAAAAACGGACTAGAAAGATCAGTTGATAATTTGGCATAATAATCAGTATCCATATTATTGGTCAGTCTGTTATTATCATAACCAGGATAGGAAACGCAGGCAAGAACATCTCCACTTGTAGTATCAGTAATAACAGCAGAAGCAGAACATGGTGCCAGTGCAAGCTGAGCTGGAGTGATCTCAAGACTGGCAATCTTTCGATACATAAAGGTATATGCATCCAGACCTCCGGAAAGCATTGTCTGATACAGCTCATCTTCTTTGGAAAGAACTCCCTGTTCATACAGAACAACACAAAGTTCTTCACCACTGATGGTGTCTTCCTGAAGCATATATTTGTACAGAAGCTTGGAGAATCCGGTATCTGTCTTCAGATAGTCGATAATATAATTTGTCAGTGCCTGATAGATTTCTTCAGAATCCAGATATTCATTAGAAGTGGAAATCTGAGAAATATCAATCCAGTTCTGACTGGCAGCATAATTCAGATAATCTTTCAAACTGATGCTCTCATCATTTTTCCATGCTTTATATGTTTCATCAGAGGTATCAATGGAATCACTTTTCAGTATGTTTAATGTGTTTGTTAAAAGATCATCACAGATATAGGTAAGATATTCCTGCATTTGTGAGTCTTCGTCTTTATATGCCGGAGGATTATCTCCTGTCAGCCTGTTACTTATTGTATCAAAAACCTGTTGCTGTTTTTGCTGAAATTTGGCATATAAATTTTTTTCTGTATCGGATGCATCATCGTTACTGAATTTATTGATATCAATAACGCTGTTGGCAATAAGAGCATTATATACAGAGTAGATTGGAATTGTGATTTTACTTGCGTCTTTCTCTGCTTCATAATCAAAACTCTTATCAGGGGTCAGTTTGGAAAGAACAATACCGGCTACACGCTGCTCAAGAATCTGGTAAATACTCTTCTGCCAGTCAGAATCAATGGTGAGATACACATCGTTTCCGGCTATTGGCTCAACAGTTTTGGAATTATCAATATCAAGAACTTTTCCAAGATTATCAACTGTAACGGTTTCTTCACCGTCTTTTCCCTGAAGCTGAAGTTCCATATACTGTTCAATCCCGGCTTTTCCGACAATGGCATCATTGGAATAATCCGGATTATCTTTCCGAAGAGTTTCCAGTTCTTCAGAAGAAGCCTGACCGGTATAGCCAAGAATCGGTGCCATACTCTCATCTTCCACATATTGCCTTGTGGAATCTTCCACAATATCAATTCCCTGAAGTGCGGATTGATTTTCTTTTATGGCAGCAACTGATTTTTCGCTGACATTCGTTGCAATCGTTACCGGCATATATTTTTTGAAACTGTTCGTATTCAGCTGATAGCGCATGATCGCAATTTCAAGGATTTCCTGTTTGGTAAGCTCTTTGGGGAGAGAATGCGCTGCCAGCTCTTCGTCAGTATAGGCATCTTTTCCGTAGAGTACAATGGAAAATCCATTGCTTCCTGTAAGATAATCCATCATTTGTGCTGCAGTTGCGTTTTTCTGCTCATCACTCAGATTATCAATCTGTGCTTCACCATAAACATCTGCACGAAAACGGTTCAGAGTAAAACCTTCCTCCACATCGAAAGCATAATCACCGTGATCATTAACAATAATATGAAAATTGTTGGCCAAACTGTCCCCGTTTTTGGAGAGAATCTGCAATACCTGGTATGCGATACCATTTAATGCCAGATTTTTTTCACGTGTGCTGTTATATGTTCCACTATCTTCAAAAGTAACAGAATAGGCAAGAACATTGGAAGCTACAACAGTGCCGTTTCGGTCATAGATATTTCCTCGTGTACTTTTGATCACACGTGTTTTTGTGGTACGTGTCTGAAATTTACTGATATAGTCTTCTCCCTGTATGATCTGCAGGCTGAAAAGCTGCCGAACAAGAACAGATGAAAGAAAAACAAATACGATCACAAGAACAGTAGTACGTTTCAGACGGATTTTTTTGATGATTTTTTTTATTTTAATTCCCAAATAGACTCACTTTCTTTCCTTACAGTATCCATTAAGTGGTAGTTGATCCAGTAAAATATCCGATATACGATAATTGTGAGAAAAACCGTATAAACAATCTCGGGGATAATAATTCTGTATATGTAGGTCAAAAATCCAAGTCGGCCCCGGAGAAGAAACTGAAGGCCGTATACAGACAGATTATAAAGAAGATCTGTTCCTGCTACAAGAAAAAGCGGAACTTTCAGATCATCATCATAAAAGCTGCGGAATGCGTAGCCGCTGATATATCCTGCATACATATAAATCAGCGCATAGAAACCAAACAGTGATCCGTAAAAAAGATCAATAAAAAGTCCTGAAAAAAATCCTGTCCAAAGTCCGACTTTTCTTCCGCGCATCAATCCCATGGCTACACACAGGATCAAAGGCAGGTTTGGCGTAATGGAACCAATGGAAATGTAATCCATTATTGTACATTGCAGGAGAAAACAGACAATAATGGTAATAAATAATACTATTTTATTTTTCATTGGACGCATCCTCCGTTTTGTCTATTGCGTCCTGTTTATTGACGGTAATGACAAACACATCTTTCAGATGGCCGAAATCAACGGGTGTAACGATCGTACCTGTTTTTGTCAAGTTATTGGGATCCTGTTGGATTTCGCTGACATAACCGATAAACAGTCCTTCCACGTATTTTTCGCTGATATTTGAAGTGACAATACGTTCTCCCACGGTTACTTTGTTATCCTGGTCATAGAGCTGTTCAAAACTCAGTTTTCCCTCATCGATCAGCTCCAGATCTCCGGTAACAACGCAATTATCAGAAGTGCTGACAGCCATGGCACTGACATTACTGCTGTCATCAATAATGGAACGAACGGTAGCCCATGATGGGCCAACTTCCGTGACGATCCCGACAAGTCCTTTTCCTGCAATTACGTTGTTGTCAACATGGATTCCATCATTAGTACCTTTATTGATCATAAATGTATCGTACCAGTTGCCTGGATCTTTGGAGATGATCCTTGCCGCAACTTTTGGATAATCAGTGTATTCCTGATCAAGATTATAAAGTTCTTTCAGCCTGGTAAGTTCTGTCTGATCCTGGATCAGGATATTATTCTGTTCGGTAAGACTGTTGATCTGATTTTTAAGTTCCTCGTTTTCCTGAAGTACGTCCTGCTTATCACGAAGACTGTTTTTTACATCTCCGAACATATTACTGACACCGGAAATGCCCTTTTCAAAGGGAACAACCAGAAATCCGGCCACATTCTGCAGAGGTGCTGAAGTTGTTCCGGAAGCTGCGGTAGCAACAATACAGCTTCCACAGAAAAGTGTCATGATTACCAGAAGATGTTTGCTTTTTAAATTAAAATGAAAACGCACTTTTTTTCGGATGTTTTTCATTATATATGCCCCTTTACAGTTTTTTCTGCTTTACAGGCTGTGCCCATCTGCGCAGTTCTCTGTCGTGAATGATCTTTTCCAGTCCATGTACAGCAGAAGTTTCGTACAAATCAGAAAGATTAAAGGCAAATCCTGTATAACTTGCCAGATAGTTGTCGATATATGGAAGTCGAGTACTGCCACCGGTAAGGTAAATTCCCTCTTTTGCAATATGATAGGCAATCTGTGGTGGTGTACGTTCCAGAAATGTTTTCATTTCTGCCGCGATCTGATTTACGCAATTGGTGATTCCCTCATTAACAACATAGGCGGAAACAACTTCTTCTCTGGGAAGTCCGGAAACGCTGTCGATTCCTACAACTTTCCGGGCTTCCTTTTTCTGGTCGTTAAGCCGTCCCATGACTACTTTCAGGCGTTTGGCCGTACGTGTTCCGATCTGCAGATTGTAATGTTTACGAATCTCACTGCAGATGGATTCATTCATCTGCCGGCCTCCAAGAGGGATCTTACGGCTTATGATGATCTTGCCATCTGTAAGGATTGAAAATTCTGTACTCTGTGCACCAATGTTTACAACCATACTGCCTTCATTTTTTTCAAGATTGATGTTCATGGCTACCGCATCTGCAATCGGAGATTCTACCATGAAAACCCGGTTTTTTCTAAGCCAGTGTCCATTGACCAGATGATAGTAGGCTCTTTTTTCAATGGCCGTCATATCAAGAGGAACCGAAAAAAACATATCCGCACCAAGGCCGGATGTATGATCGATCTTTTTCAACATGCTGTAAAGTACGATTTCCTGTAATTCGAGATTCGCAAGCATTCCAAAAGCCATGGGAGAATCTACAGAAATATCCGAAGGTGATTTTTCAAACATTTCATAGGCCTCATTTCCAATAGCAAGGATTCGACGCCCCCGGTAGGCAACCATGTTTTTTTCTATGTAAGTTTTATTTCTGAAAAAAGAATAGACTTTTACAGAGCTGCTCCCCAGGTCTACCCCGTAATTATTTCTAAAAAGCATAAATCTGCCCCTTCACTTAATATACTCATCAAAAATCCCCTTTTCCCGGAAACTGATGTACCTGTGATCTCCAATGATAATATGATCCAACAGATGGATTCCAAGAAGCTCACCAGATTCGAAAACCCGTCTGGTGACTTCCAAATCGGCCTGACTGGGGGAAGGATCACCGCCTGGATGATTATGCACAAGGATCAAATTTACAGCATGATATTTTACAGCTTCTACAAAAACTTCTCTTGGAGTGATCAGTGTGGCGGTGGCAGTCCCACGGCTTAAAAGCTGCTCTCCTGTGAGATGATTATGTCCGTCCAGCATCATACAGTACAATAATTCCTGTTCTTCGTGACGAAGCTGTTCCATATAATACTTTGCAATTGTGACAGGATGCTGAAAAGACAGTTCCGGCTTCGCTGCAGCAGTTGCCATACGTTTGGAAAGCTCCCCGATGCATTTCAGCTGTATGGCTTTTACCTTGCCAATCCCATGGATCTTCATCAGCTCCGGTACAGAAGCATGAAACAGACCCAAAAGTCCGGAATGACCTGTTTGTTCCGATAAATTAAGGATTTTATCAGCCAGTGTCAGAGAACTTAATCCCTGTACGCCACAGCGCAGGATCACAGCAAGAAGCTCACGATCGCTTAAAGACTGTTCTCCCTCCCGAAGACATTTTTCATACGGACGCTGATAATCTGGCATTTCCATTATAGTATCTTTCATATGATTTCCCTTTTCGCTCTCGAAGAAGGGTATGCAAAATTGCAGAAGTTATTTTAGCATAAAAAAGCAGGAATGTACACTCTATCCCGGAAATTTCCACTTTTTTCACATTTTATTTACAGGCAGGGCATAAATGGAAGCTACTGCTTCTGCCACTTTAATTCCGTCCATTGCTGCAGATGTAATGCCACCGGCGTAACCAGCGCCCTCTCCGCAGGGGTAGATTCCTTCTATATTGGAAGTGAGTTTTTTTGGTTCCCGCACGATCCGGACAGGAGAAGATGTACGGCTTTCTACTCCTTCCAGCAATGCATCCGGCCGGTCAAAACCGGAAAGTTTTTTTCCAAAAGCATGGATTCCGGCTTCAATGGAATCCCCGATCTCTTTCGGGAAAATGCTGCGGACATCGGTAAGTGTATAGGCTCCTTTGATACAGGGGCTCACATCTCCAAGTTTGATACTTTTCTTATGCGCACAGTAATCTTTGAAAAGCTGTACCGGAACTTTTCCGTTTCCGGCTTCCCAGGCAGCACGTTCCAGCTTTCGTTGGAGTGCGATTCCTCCAAGAACGCCTTCCTCCGGAAAATCAGAAGGATTTACTGTAACGATGATGGCACTGTTGGCATTACGGCTGTCACGTGCCTGGTAACTCATCCCATTTACTGCCAGCATGCCTTCCTCAGAAGAAGCATTTACCACATAGCCACCGGGACACATGCAAAAAGAATAAACGCCACGTCCGTTTTCCAGTGTATGGGTAACTTTGTAGCTGGCTGCGCCCAGGTAATCATTTTCCGGCTCTCCGTAAAGATCCTGGTTGATCATGGTCTGGGGATGTTCCACGCGTACTCCTACTGCAAAAGACTTTGGCTCCATGGAAAGATTGTGCTTGTTCAGCATGGCAAAAGTATCTCTGGCACTGTGGCCGGGAGCAAGAACGCAGATTTCTGCCGGTATTTCTTCTTTTTCATTGACGATGACAGCCGCAAGTTTCTGGTCACGGACCACCAGATCAGTCACTGTGGAACGGAATCGGAATTCCCCGCCCATTTCTTCAATCTGATGGCGCATAAACTGAACGATTCCCACAAGCTGATCCGTACCAAGGTGGGGTTTCTGCTGGTAAAGGATTTCAGATGGAGCTCCTGCTTCTACAAATCTGGAAAGGACTTCTTTTCCTCTTCCGTAGGTATCTTTTACCAGAGTATTCAGCTTTCCGTCGGAAAAAGTTCCCGCACCGCCTTCTCCGAACTGCACATTGGAATCCGGATCCAGGATGCCGTTCTTCCAGAAATTTTCTACAGTTTCCTGGCGTTTATCTGCTTCTTCTCCACGTTCCAGTACCAATGGACAGTATCCGGCTTTTGCCAGATACCAGGCGCAGAATAATCCGGCCGGTCCGCTTCCGATCACTACCGGTCGATGGGACAATGTTTCAGAACCAGGTGTCGGAAAATGATACTTTCTCTCTGCGGTTAACATAATGTTTTTATCGTGAACCTTTTTTAAAACACGGGATTCATTATCCACTTTAATGTCTACAGTATAGACAAATTTTTTGTCCTCTTTATGCCGGGCATCCAGAGATTGTTTTCGGATCTCATAAGTGAACGGCTGATTTCCAAGGCGAAGTGTTTTCGCTATTTTTCTGTGAAGCTGCTCTTCTGTATGGGTGATGGGAAGCTTCAACTGTGTGATCCGGATCATTGTTATTCCTCCTTTGCTGCCCAGATACCGGCGGTAGCTCCACTTGACCATGCCCACTGCAGGTTGTATCCACCGCAGGTGCCGTCAATATCAAGGAGTTCTCCGGCAAAATAAAGGCCTTTATGAAGTCTGGATTCCATGGTTTTACTTTGAACTTCAGAAGTATCCACGCCGCCGGAACAAACCTGTGCCTGTTCAAAAGAAAGGCTGTCTTTTACCGGAAGGCGAAAATCATTGATCCCATGGATCAGATCCTTCTGTGCACATAAGACACGGATCAGTTTTTCCGGAAAAAGTCCGATGAGAAGTTCTTTTTCTGTTTTATAAGGGCAGGCTGTTTTTCTCTGTTCCAGGTATTCTTCCAGTTCTTTCTGGTTCAGTTCCGGAAAAAAATTTATGGAAAGCTCTGCGTTTTTGTTTTCGTGAACCGCTCGGATGGCGTAGCGGGAAATCTGAAATACCGGGATCCCGGATACACCGTAATCGGTAAGCTGCAGTTCTCCCTGCTGAGAGGCTGCCGGAATGCCATCTATATAAAGGGTTATCTTACCTTCTGTCCGCACACCACTCCAGCCGGAAAAAGAATTTCCCTTACATTTCAAAGCTGTCAGAGCTGGAAGAGGTTCGATCAGATGATGTCCGAGACTTTCTGCGATTTTGTATCCACTTTCACTGGAACCTGCAACGGAAGAGGCGCGGGAACCGTTTGCAAGAATCACGGCATCACCATTGTAGGTCCATCCGTCAGTATGGATCTTCCACTGTCCGTCTGTGAAAGACACGCCGGTAACAGTCTGATTGGTTTTCAGTTTTACTTTCAGGCTGCGTGCTTTCATGGTAAGAACATCTACCACACTCTGCGCCTGGCTGCTCCGGGGATAGATCCATCCGTCGCGGTCTGTGGTACAGATTCCCAGTTCCTGAAAAAATTCCAGAGTCTTTTCCACAGGAAACTGTGCCAGGGCATCTTTGACAAATTCCGGATGGGATCCCCGGTAAGCGTTTTCATCCTGGTTCAGATTTGTCATATTACAGCGTCCATTTCCTGTAGCACAGATTTTTCTTCCGGGACGGTCATTCTGTTCCAGAACCGTAACCGCTGCTCCGTTTATGGCAGCCTGAATAGCCGCCATAAGGCCGGAAGCACCTGCTCCTACGACAAAGACCTGCTTTTTTAAGTCCTGTCCTTCGGATTTTTTCATAATTTCACAAGTTCCTTATCAACCATATACTGAAGAGATTTCAGGATTCCAAGTTTAGCATGCTCCCAGGTAAGACCACCCTGGAAATAAACAGCATAAGGTGGTTTCATAGGACCATCGGCAGAAAGCTCGATGGAAGAACCCTGGATGAAAGCACCTGCAGCCATGATGACCTGACTGTCATACCCTGGCATATCCCACGGTTCCGGTGTCACAAAACTGTCTACCGGTGCTGCAGCCTGGATACCCTGGCAGAATGCTACAAGACCTTCCGGTGTTCCAAGGGTGACTGCCTGGATGATATCCTGACGTGGTTCTGTGCTGTTCGGTACCACCGGGAAACCAAGTTTTTCGTAAATGTTTGCTGCAAAAACGGCGCCTTTTAAAGCTCCTTTGGTAACCATCGGTGCAAGGAAAAATCCCTGGTACAGAGAACGGTTTACACCAAGGGTTGCCCCCACTTCCATGCCCAGTCCCGGGCAGGTCATACGGTAGGAAGCGTTTTCCACACAGTCTTTTCTTCCGGCGATATATCCGCCGATAGGGGCAAGACCGCCGCCTGGATTTTTGATCAGGGAACCCACCATGATATCTGCACCTACATCACTTGGCTCTATGGTATCTACGAACTCACCGTAGCAGTTATCTACCATGCAGATCACATCCGGTTTGATCTTCTTTACAAAAGCGATCAGCTCACCGATCTGTTTTACAGAGAAGGAAGGACGAGTCTGATAGCCTTTGGAACGCTGAATGGTTACCAGTTTTGTTTTTTCATTGACTGCCTTTTTGATATTTTCGTAATCAAAGGTACCATCCTCAAGAAGGTCTACCTGACGGTATTTTACACCATATTCTGTAAGAGAACCGTTGGACGGACGGATCCCGATGACTTCTTCCAGAGTATCATATGGTTTGCCTACAGGGGAAAGAAGCTCATCGCCCGGGCGTAAGTTTCCAAACAGTGCAATGGCAAGTGCGTGGGTTCCGCAGGTGATCTGCGGGCGGACCAGGCAGGCTTCTGTGTGGAATGTATCCGCATAGACCTGCTCCAGGGTCTCGCGTCCAAGGTCATTGTAGCCATAACCGGAGGAAGCTCCGAAACATGCCTCACTGACACGGTTTTTCTGCATGGCATGGATAACCTTCATCTGGTTATACTCTGCAGTTTTATCAAATTTTTCAAAACGTTCTTTCAGGGAATCTTCTACAGTTTTACCGAAATCGTAAACTGCGGAAGAGATTCCAAGCTGTGCATATAATTCTTTCATGATCATTTTTCCTTTTTTATTTTATTTGGCAGGCAGGATCCCTTTTTCTCTGCATACAGAAAGCATGTAGGAAAGGATCCGGCTGTCATCGTAATCAAAGTTATCTTTATCTACCCAGGTTACCTCGCCTTCTCTTCGGAACCAGGTAAGCTGGCGTTTGGCGAAATGTCTGGTGTCACGTTTCAGGATGCGAACGGCTTCCTCGTAAGGGTATTCTCCGTCCATCCAGTCCAGGATTTCTTTATAGCCCAGTCCCTGCATCGAAACCATTCCTCTGTGGCAGCCCATTTCCCGGAGCTTTTTTACTTCTTCTACAAGCCCGTTTTTCAACATCTCATCCACTCTTGTGTCTATGCGTTCGTAGAGAAGGGGACGGGGTGCGTTCAGGACAAAGTATGCCAGGGCATAGGGGCTGGTATGTTCTTTCTGCTCTTCATTATGTTCGGAGATCCTGGTACCGTTCTGTTTATAAAATTCCAGGGCGCGTATCACTCGCTTGACATTGTTCTCATGGATGTCCTGGGCTGACTTGGGATCAACCTGTGCAAGCATATCATGAAGAAATGAAGGGCCTTTTTGTTCTGCCAGCTCTTCCAGCTCCCTGCGGTAATGGTCATCCTGGTTGGAACTGGTAAAATCAATATCTCTGGTTACGGCCTGAATATAAAATCCCGTGCCGCCTACCAGGATCGGGATCCGGCCTTTATCATAAATTTTTTCCATGGCTTCTTTTGCCATCTGCTGGAAAAGGACAATATTAAAATCTTCTGTGGGCTCCAACACATCCACCAGATGATGAGGGACGCCATCCATTTCTTCCGGTGTGATCTTGGCGGAACCAATATCCATATGGCGGTAAACCTGCATGGAATCTGCGGAGATGATCTCTCCGTTTACTGCTTTTGCAAGGGCAATGGAAAGTTTTGTTTTTCCCACGGCAGTAGGTCCGGTAAGGACGATAAGAGGTTTTTTCATAGATTTTCTCCGTTTATGATAGGTATCTTACACGATACGTTTAAATTTTTTTTCAATCTCTGTCTTACTCATGGCAATGATGGTTGGCCTTCCATGAGGACAGTTATAAGGATTTTCCAGTGTCAGAAGTTCGTCGATCAGCTTGTCGGCTTCCTGGGGTGACATGGAATGATTGCCTTTTACAGCAGCTTTGCAGGCCATAGTTGCAAGCCTTGCGGTAAACAGTTCAAATGCATCTTTGGAGCCGTCTGCAGTGAGATGGTCCAGCATTTCCAGAAACAGCTCTTCCTCTGTCATTCCCAGAAGACTGGATGGCACCGCACTGATACTGTACTCTCTTCCACCAAAAGGTTCGATCTCAAAACCGAAATCCCGAAAATATTTTTCGTTTGCTTTTAACAGGTTTTCTTCCTCAAGGCTGAGTGAAACGATCAGCGGAGGGCTTACGTACTGAGACTGGATGTTCTGAGACTGGAACAGCTTTACGAACCGCTCATAATATACTTTTTCATGGGCCGCATGCTGGTCAATGATATAAAAATTATCTTCGAACTGTACCAGCCAGTAGGTGTCAAACAGCTGTCCGATCAGCCTGTGGCGGCTTCTGGATTCCGGGGCAAGAAGCCGTTCTTCGAAAAGTTCCAGCTGTTTTGGCGTTTCCTGTTCCAGGGATTTGATCGGCTCGCTGTTTATCTCAGGAGATGTCGATTCGGCAGGTTTTTCAGATATCACTTCTGGATCAGCTGTTTCTACAGCGGAAGTCTCTTTTTTTCCGTCCTTCAGTGTGCCGGAAAACATTTCCTCTTCTTCTTTTGTAAAGGGCTGAGATCTATATACGGGATTTTCCCGCAGAGAACCCATATGCCTGTATTTATCTGTAAAAGAATCTGAAGAACTGTGAGCTGTTTCAGCTGAGCCATAGGAGGCTGTACTATTTGTCAACTTATTATAAGGTATCGATGAAACCGGCGATGTACGTACTTCAGAAGCTGTCGGTGCAATATGGGAAGCTATATTCGCCGTCCGGTTCTGGTGTCCGTACATCTCCTGCCGTCTTTTTACCTCGAAAGGTTCCGGAACATTTCCTGGCTTCATCTGCTCGTTGTGAGATGTCGGTTCGTCTTTTCCCACAGATACCTGCGGGATTAGTTCTCTGTGAGTCAGTACCTTACGAACAGTTTCATAGATAGCCGTATAAACTTCGGTTTCTCTGGCAAAACGCACTTCTCTTTTTGCCGGATGTACATTAACGTCCAGGTCATTACCATCCATTTCGATCCGAAGGGAAACAAATGGAAATTTATGCTGCATGACCAGTCCTTTATACCCATCCTCAATAGCCTTGGTAATGATCTTGTTTTTTACATACCGGCCATTGATATAATAATTCTCAAAAGTGCGGTTTCCTCTGGAAATCTCCGGTTTTCCCACAAAGCCTTCGATCTTCATAAAATCATTTTCATAGGAGACTTCCAGAAGTGCTTTGGCGATCTCCCGTCCGTAAACGCTGTAGATCACATCCTTTACGCTGTAATTTCCGGAACTGGAAAGTTTCACCTGACGATTCTGGATATATTTAAAGGAGATTTCCGGATGGGAAAGCGCCAGCTGCTCCATCAGAGTATTGATGTAACCGGCTTCTGTCATATCGGATTTTAGGAATTTGCTCCTTGCAGGTGTATTGTAAAAGAGGTTTCGGATCAGAAATGTTGTTCCCTCCGGTGCCCCCATTTCCTCCAGAGACTGTTCTTTTCCGCCTTCGATCACATAACGGGTACCACTGATCCCGGAAGGAGTCTTTGTGATCAGCTCCACCTGGGAGACGGCGGCAATACTGGAAAGTGCTTCACCACGGAAGCCAAGAGAGGCAATGTGGGTCAGGTCTTCTACTTTTTCAATTTTACTTGTGGCATGGCGGAGAAAAGCAAGCGGAACCTGCTCTGCATCCATTCCGGAGCCATTGTCCGTGATACGGATCAGCTTTTTTCCGCCGTCTGTGATCTCTACAGTAATAGCGGTAGCACCTGCGTCAATGGCATTTTCCACAAGCTCTTTTACAACAGAGGAGGGGCGCTCTACGACCTCTCCTGCTGCGATCTTATCAATGGTATTCTGGTCTAAAACTGCAATTTTTTTCAAGGGTATCACCACCGGTTCTTAATTTTGTTCTGCAGGTTATAGAGAATATTCAAAGCTTCCATTGGTGTCAGATTCCCGATCTCCAGGTTTTTGATCTCTTCAATGATATCATTGTCCTGTACCGTGTCAAACAGTGACATCTGTGCCATATCTAACTGATCATAGGTGATCTTCTGCTTTTTCTTTGGAGCAGTCAGATCTTTTACAGCTGCAGTGATATCTGCATCACTGAGCTCCTCTACCAGCTCCTTGGCACGCTGGATCACGGAATCCGGAACACCGGCAAGCTTGGCTACCTGGATACCATAGCTTTTATCTGCTCCGCCTTTTACGATCTTACGCAGGAATACGATATCGTCACCTTTTTCCTTGACAGCGATACAGTAGTTGTTGACACCGGAAAGCTTGCCTTCCAGTTCGGTAAGCTCATGATAATGGGTCGCAAATAAGGTCTTGGCGCCGCAGAGTTTGGTGTTGCTGATGTGTTCGATCACTGCCCAGGCAATGGAAAGGCCGTCAAAGGTACTGGTTCCACGTCCGATCTCATCCAGGATCAGAAGACTTCGGGAAGTGGCATTACGAAGAATGTTGGCAACCTCTGTCATCTCCACCATAAAGGTACTCTGTCCGCTTGCAAGGTCATCGGATGCTCCCACACGGGTGAAGATCCGGTCAACCACACCGATATTCGCACTGTCCGCAGGAACAAAGCTTCCGATCTGTGCCATCAGTACGATCAATGCTGTCTGGCGCATGTATGTGGATTTTCCGGCCATGTTCGGTCCTGTGATAATGGAGATACGTTTTTTGTGGTTGTCAAGATACGTATCATTTGGAATGAACATATCGTTTTCGATCATCTGTTCCACAACCGGGTGGCGGCCATTTCGGATATCAATGAGGCCGGTCTCATTGATCTTGGGCCGGACAAAGTTATTCCTCTGTGCAACCAGTGCAAGGGAAGCAAAAACATCCAGAGCAGCTACTGCCTTTGCAGTACGCTGGATACGGACAACCTCAGCTCCAACCTGATCACGAATATTTGAAAACAGTTCAAATTCCAATGCATAAAGCTTATCTTCCGCTCCAAGGATCAGATCCTCCAGATCCTTCAGCTCCTGGGTGATGTAACGCTCTGCGTTGGTAAGGGTCTGTTTGCGGATATAGTCCTCCGGCACGAGATCCTTGAAGGTGTTGGTAACTTCCAGGGAATAGCCGAATACACGGTTATATTTGATCTTCAGGCTCTTAATACCGGTGCGTTCCCGCTCTCTTGCTTCCAGCTCAGACAGCCACTTCTTTCCATCTGTCCGAGAGCGGCGGAATTTATCCACATCTTCGTTATAACCTTCCCGAATGATACCGCCGTCTTTCTGGGCAAGGGGCGGATCATCAGTAATGGAATTACGGATCAGAGCGGTAATGTCTGACAGTGGATCCATGTCTTCATTGATCTGCATAAGCAGCGGAGAGTTAAATCCTGCAAGGATCTGCTTTATATAAGGCAGCATTTCCAGGGAAGAGGCAAAGGAAACCAGATCTCTTGGGTTGGCAGATTTGTAGCTGATACGGCTTATCAGACGTTCCAGATCGTAAATCGGATTTAAGTATTCCCGGATCTCATCACGATCCATAGGTTTTGCATTCAGTTCTTCCAGGGCACCAAGTCTCTTTTCGATTTCCTCTGCATCGATCAGAGGCTGCTCCACATAAGAACGAAGGGTTCTTGCACCCATGGCAGTTTTGGTTTTATCCAGAACCCAGAGAAGAGAACCTCTTTTCTGCTTTTCGCGCATGGTTTCCACAAGCTCCAGGTTACGACGGCTGGAGCTGTCGATAAGCATGTATTTCTCGGCAGAGTAAGGGCGGATACTTGCCATATGGGAAAGTGCTGTTTTCTGTGTTTCTTTCAGATACAGGAACAGAGCACCGGAAGCGATGATCCCGCTGTCGTAGTCACCAATTCCTAACCCCTCCAGATTTCCCACATGGAAATGTTCTTTTAGAGTTTTCTGACACAGCTGATCGTCAAAGTACCAGGGATCCAGGGCGAATACGCAGATTCCAAGACGTCCTTTCAGATCCTCCACATCCACACCACTTAAAAGAAACGCATCGTTGCAGATGATCTCTGCAGGTGTGAATTTATTGATCTCATCCAGAAGTTTCTGAGGCTTATCCAGCTCTGTAAGAAAGCAGTCACCGGTTGTGATATCTGCAATAGCACAGCCAAAATGATCTCCGATGGAGACAACGGACATCAGATAATTGTTTTTGGATTCGTCCAGTGACATGGCATCCAGTGTGGTTCCCGGTGTGACAATACGAACAACTTCACGTTTTACAAGACCCTTGGCTTTTTTCGGATCTTCTACCTGTTCACAGATGGCAACTTTATAACCTTTTTCTATCAATCGGTTGATATAAGTTTCCGCAGCATGAAAAGGAACGCCACACATGGGCGCTCTCTCTTCCAATCCGCAGTCTTTTCCTGTAAGTGTGATCTCCAGTTCCTTGGATGCAGTCAGCGCATCATCAAAGAACATTTCATAAAAATCGCCCAGACGGTAAAAAAGGATACAGTCGCTGTATTCTTCTTTGGTCTTTACGTATTCTTTCATCATCGGTGATAATGTACTGGTATCAGCCGGAAACCCAGTGTTTATGCGGGTTTCAGATGCCTTATATTCTTTTTTGACCCACTTTTGACCCATTTTTTTCTCTTCTTCAGTGTTTCTTGCTTTTTCCAAATATTTAAACCTCTTCCTAAATTGTCATTTTATCAGTAAAATTAGCTTTCTTTTCCATACTTTTCTTCATAATTTCTTATCGTGGTTGCTTTAAGATTCCGAACCTTATAAAGTTCCATCCATTTCTCATACCATTTTGAAACGGACATACTCGAATCAAAGCCTGGAATACCTGGGAGAACTTCCGCCAAATACATGTTTCTTTGCTTTTTCACCTGCTGAAGATTTGTTCCATAGATAGAAAAAGGCGGTTGCCAGATTCCTTAATTGTGATTCTGGCTTCTTACCGCCCATCTTTTCTTTGTCGGATTCCCTTACCTATTTCTTTTCCTCTTAGATTTTTTCCATAACATTACCATCCTTTTTCTAATAACAATAGATGATCATGCATGGCACTGGACTTAATTTTAACACAACCCCAAAAACCTTTCAAGACTGCCGATCTATCCATTTCTGAAATTTTTTCTTATCAATCAGGGTTCTTCGCCCAATTCGTACCATGAAGGTATTATTCTTCATAAGAGTTCTCATGGTTTTCTCTGAAAGACCTGTGCGTTCACAGGCTTCCTTGACTGATATAAGAATCTTATCGTTATCTGCTGCTTGTATTTTTTATGTATCATATATATTACAGCCAATATCTGAAGGCAGATGATATTGGCTGTTCCTCTCTTCGATAAAATTATTCTTTTGTCATCTGATTTTAATTTCTATTTTTCCTTCCACTTGGCTATATAAATCCAGGGGATCTTCATCACTTTCATAAACACGTCCTTCGCCTTCTCCGTAAGTATCTTCTGTTTCTGTTTCATATTTTTTATATGTTGTTCTGTTTTTTTCTTCTTTATTTACATATAATTCTAATGTCACCGTTTTAGCATCTGGAGAAATTCCTTTATATTTTGTATTATTTCTGCTTTCTTCAAACACAGTCTCTGTGTCTCCATAATTTGTCATTCTATAAAGCCCCTGATTTCCTTTATCGTCGGTTCCTATTAAATAATAATCTTCATATTCTTTATTATCCAAATTTCCATAAATTGTACTTGCCAAATCGTTTAAGCTCATTTTTGAAATCGTCAGATTTTGATTTGGAGATATCTTTATTTTTTTATTCACATTTACATTTATGGTATTCTTCTCCAGTTCTTCCCAATTTGATGAAAATTCAAAAATATAGTCATCCGTATCTTCTGTATCTGCAGTATCCATTTCTGTTGGATCAAATAACCATACTTTCATTTTTATATCTGCTGTATTATCTTTAATAGTTGTATCTTCCAACCTATAATGACAAACCTGACCATCTGTTCCGTTCTCCTTTTTCTCCAGAGCATATGTTCCATCTAACTGTGCCGCTTTTCCATTTATCTCTACTTCTGTTAGTAGAATAGTCTCCTTTTCTTTTGAAGCATTTATATTATCAGATATTGCCACCCATAAATTCTCCTTATCAGCAGCAATTTCATCTAACGTAATAGAAACTCCATTTTTAGTAATCGTTTTTCCAACACTATCTATATATGATTCTACATTTTCATTAATCCCCAATGCAGTTTGAATCCACGAAGTAATCTGTTCCCAGGCCGCCTTTATCTCATGCGGATGTCCCAAGCCTCCTATCAATAATGCTATTACAACTCCTGCTGCTGCAATTTTTGCTAATTTTAATTTCAAATTAACATTTCGCTTTTTCCATGGCAAGGAAGCTTCATAAACAAATTTTTCATCTATTTCTCCCATCAAATCCAAAAAATTGTTTTCTTTTTTCATATGATTTCTTTCACCTCTTCCCATAATTTGTTTCTGCTTCGAAAAAGACTGGATTTAATTTTAGTCTCAGAGCATCCATGTCTTTTTGCAATGTCTTTAATATTATCCATATACCAATATCGCCTGACAAAAATATCCCTGTCTCCTGCTTTTAAATCACTTAAAAATTTTTCTAAAATATTCAAAATTTCCTTTTTCTTTATATCCTCTTCCACATAATCCTTTATTGTATTTTCCAGTTTTTCCACTTCACCACAAATATCCATCATATGTGTATCTGCTCTTTTTGAAGCATTTTTCTTTCTGAAATTGTCCAATGCCAAATTTCTGGTTATTTTTCCAAGAAATGCAGATAATTTTGTTGGCGTTTTGGGCGGAATCTTATTCCACGTTATCAGCCATGTATCATTTACACATTCTTCTGAGTCTTCTGTGTTATATAAAATATTCCATGCAATCTTAAAGCAAAATTTTTCATACTTTACTTCTACCTGGCGAATTGCATCTTCTGATCTTTCTAAAAATAAATTTATAATATGTATATCTTCCATATCACATTTCTCCCCTGTATATTAGTGTTTTTATGCAGATAGATTATTTGCAGTGTGCCATATTAATGTTGTCTATTATATATAACGTATTTTTTTCTGTTTGGTTGCACTTTTTTTATAAATTTTTTTGTTACCATAATTCCATTATCACTATAACATATTATCTAATCATTCTTCTCTCCCTGGTCAACTATTAATATCGTAATCTACTTCTGCAAATAAAGCTACATGCAAAAAATGAAAAAAGGAGCTGACATTCCATGTGTATTCATGAAAGGCAGCTCCTGCTTAAATCATTTTTATTTAACTACTACTTTTACTTTTTTGCGGATCTTTCCAGATTTCACTGTGATATAGGCTGTTCCCTTTTTCTTTCCAGTGATCACACCACTGGAACTTACCGTTGCGATCTTCTTATTTGAAGAACTGTAGGTAACCTTCTCCTGGGAAGTGATCGGGCCGATGACCGGTTTCAGCGTAAGTTTTTTATTTCTTGCAACGGTCACGCTTGATTTCAGTCCGGTGATCTTTGTTGTTCTTACTGTTGTTTTTTGCACAGTAACGGAAATGACCTGTTTCTTGCCGCTGGCCAGTGTAATGGTCACTTTGATTATTATTTGAATTCCAGCCCTCAGCCTTTTCATTGACAGAGGGCTAATTTTGGCTTAACAATTATTGAGCATCCCTTAACTGATCTACAATGCTGCATTTCGCTGCATTATCATACATCATGCAGGGAATCAGCCACCCAAGCAGAAGAAATACCGGAATTGTCAGCAGGACAGGCAGAACGGTGAACCGATACTCAAAGAACCAGAACATACTGCCCAGCATTTTCCCCGCAAGAGGTCCCACCGCCAGTGAAAGCACAAAGGCCACCGATACGGAAGACATTGCGTAAAACAACCCCTCGTAGATCAGCATGGTTTTGAGCTGTCGGGGCGTCATTCCTACAGCCTGAAGCACC
>ENA-OOXA01000283-OOXA01000283.1-human-gut-metagenome-genome-assembly--contig:-NODE-283-length-41117-cov-5.250037_pt1 | contig 41117 bp, 43 predicted proteins | sample MGYA00241581_ERZ501331 | MGnify/ENA primary metagenome ERZ501331 (study PRJEB25962, sample SAMEA2042982) | human gut metagenome | biome: human gut; feature: human-associated habitat; material: faeces...
GAAGAAATTCATGAAGATCGTTTCCTTAGCTCCGGAAGTATTATAGGAGGGTGCCGAATGTCAGCTATGAAAATTAAAAAAGGTGATACTGTAAAAGTTATCGCTGGAAAAGATAAAGGTAAGGACGGAAAAGTTCTTGCAGTTAACGTAAAAGACAACACAGTAGTTGTTGAGAACGTAAACATGGTTACAAAGCACGCTAAACCGTCCGCAGCTAATCAGAACGGTGGAATCGTGACAAAAGAAGCTCCGCTTCACATCTCCAACGTAATGCTCGTTGTAGACGGAAAAGCTACAAGAGTTGGATTCAAGATGGATGGAGACAAAAAAGTCCGTGTTGCAAAGGCAACAGGAAAGACAATCGATTAATTAAGAGAGGAGGCATATAAAGGTGAGTAGATTAAAAGATCTTTACAAGAACGAGATCATGGATGCCATGACCAAGAAATTCGGATACAAAAACGTAATGGAAGTGCCAAAACTCGAGAAAATCGTTGTTAACATGGGTGTTGGCGAGGCGAAAGAGAACGCTAAACTTCTTGACGCTGCAATCGCAGATATGGAACTTGTTACAGGACAGAAAGCAATCGCTACAAAAGCTAAAAAATCTGTCGCTAACTTCAAAATCAGAGAGGGTATGCCAATCGGATGTAAAGTTACTCTGAGAGGTGAGAAGATGTATGAATTCGCTGATCGTCTTATCAACCTTGCTCTTCCACGTGTACGTGACTTCCGTGGTGTTAACCCGAACGCATTCGACGGCAGAGGAAACTACGCTCTTGGTATCAAAGAGCAGCTGATCTTCCCAGAGGTTGAGTACGATAAGGTTGATAAAGTAAGAGGAATGGACGTTATCTTCGTTACAACTGCTAAAACAGATGAAGAGGCACGCGAATTACTGACATTATTCAACATGCCATTTGCTAAATAGGAGGAAAAGATTCATGGCTAAGACAGCAATGAAAATTAAACAGCAGCGCAAAGCTAAATTCTCCACAAGAGAGTATACTCGCTGCAGAATCTGTGGCCGTCCACATGCATACCTGAGAAAATACGGAATTTGCAGAATCTGCTTCCGTGAGCTGGCATACAAAGGTCAGATTCCGGGTGTTAAAAAAGCGTCCTGGTAGGCTGCAAGCAACTTTTTGATTAGATATATATTAATTCACACGACATGTAAAGTCTGAAGAAAGAGGAGGAAACTTACATGACAATGAGCGATCCGATCGCAGATATGCTTACAAGAATCCGTAACGCAAACACTGCAAAACATGACACTGTAGACGTACCGGCATCCAAGATGAAAATTGCTATCGCAAACATCCTTGTAGATGAGGGATACATCGCAAAATATGATCTGGTTGAGGATGGAGTTGTTAAAACTCTTCACATCACACTGAAATACGGTGAGGACAAAAATCAGAAGATCATCACAGGACTTAAGAGAATCTCCAAACCAGGTCTTCGTGTATACGCAGGCAAGGATGAGCTTCCGAAGGTTCTTGGTGGACTTGGTATCGCAATCCTTTCCACAAACAAAGGCGTTATCACTGACAAAGAGGCTCGTAAGCTTCAGGTTGGTGGCGAGGTACTTGCATTCGTATGGTAGTCCATACAGGGCAGTCATATAGCTTTTAAACTGAAAACAGAGAGGGCATGGGCCCTCTCCGACAATCTAAGTAAGGAGGACAAATTTATGTCACGAATCGGAAGACTTCCGGTTGCAATTCCAGCTGGCGTTGAGGTTACAGTCGCTGATGGAAACGTTGTAACAGTAAAAGGATCTAAGGGAACACTTGAGAGAGCACTCCCGACAGAGTTAGAGATCAAAGTTGAAGACGGTCATGTAGTAGTAACAAGACCGAACGACTTAAAGAGAATCAAATCCCTTCACGGATTAACAAGAAGCCTTATCCACAACATGGTTGTTGGTGTAAGCGAAGGCTACAAAAAAGAGCTTGAGGTTAACGGTGTTGGTTATAAAGCAGCTAAGCAGGGCAAGAAGCTCGTACTTAGCCTTGGATATTCTCACCCGGTAGAAATGGAAGATCCAGAAGGTCTTGAGTCCACAGTTGATGGAAACAAGATCATCGTATCTGGTATCAGCAAAGAAAAAGTTGGCCAGTACGCAGCTGAGATCAGAGACAAGAGAAGACCTGAGCCATACAAGGGCAAGGGAATCAAGTACGTTGACGAAGTTATCAGACGTAAAGTCGGTAAGACCGGTAAGAAATAATTAAGGAGAGTGAGAATATGATTAACAAAGCATCCAGAAGCGAAATTCGCGAAAAGAAGCATAGAAGATTACGTCATCATTTAAACGGAACTGCAACTACTCCTCGTCTGGCAGTATTTCGTTCCAACAAGCACATCTATGCACAGATTATTGATGACACAGTTGGTAAGACTTTAGTATCCGCTTCTACTCTCCAGAAGGACGTAAAAGCAGAGCTTGAGAACACTGACGATGTACAGGCTGCAGCAAAAGTCGGAACAGTAATCGGTAAAAAAGCCATCGAGGCTGGTATCGAGAACGTTGTTTTCGACAGAGGTGGATATATCTACCACGGAAAAGTTAAAGCACTGGCAGATGCAGCAAGAGAAGCTGGACTGAAATTCTAAGAGGAGGAAAAGAACACATGAAACGTAATCTTATTGATGCTAGTCAGTTAGAGTTAGAAGATAAAGTAGTATCAATCAAGCGTGTTACCAAGGTTGTTAAAGGTGGTCGTAACTTCCGTTTCACAGCTTTAGTTGTTGTAGGTGACGGCAATGGACACGTTGGTGCAGGTTTAGGAAAAGCAGCAGAAATTCCGGAGGCGATCCGCAAAGGTAAAGAGGACGCTATGAAGAAACTTGTTACTGTTGCAAGAGACGAGAACAATTCCATTACACATGACTTCATCGGAAAATTCGGAAGCGCTGAGATGCTTCTGAAGAGAGCTCCGGAAGGTACTGGAGTTATCGCCGGTGGCCCGGCACGTGCCGTAATCGAGCTTGCTGGTATCAAAAACATCCGTACAAAATGTATGGGTTCCAGAAATAAACAGAACGTAGTTCTGGCAACAATCGCAGGCCTGAGCCAGTTAAAGACTCCGGAAGAGGTTGCAAAGCTCCGCGGAAAATCTGTAGATGAGATTCTGGGTTAAGGAGGAAATGGAAATGGCAGATACAATCAAGGTTACACTGGTAAAATCTCCAATCGGTGCAGTACCGAAGCACAAAAAAACTGTAAAAGCTATGGGTCTTACAAAGATGCATAAAACAGTTGAGATGCCAGACAACGCTGCAACCAGAGGAATGATTCAGCAGGTGCAGCACCTGGTAAAAGTAGAAGATTAAGGAGGTGCCAGAATGGAATTATCAAACTTAAGACCCGCAGAGGGTTCCAAGCATAGCGATAACTTCAGAAGAGGCCGTGGACATGGTTCAGGAAACGGCAAAACTGCTGGTAAAGGACATAAAGGACAGCTTGCTCGTTCCGGACACAAGAAACCGGGATTCGAGGGAGGTCAGATGCCTTTATACAGACGTCTTCCTAAGAGAGGTTTCACTAACAGAAACTCCAAAGAAATTATCGCAATCAATGTAGACGTTCTCAATCGTTTTGAGGATGGCGCAGAGGTTACAGTTGACAGCTTACTTGCAAGCGGTGCAATCTCCAAGATCGGTGATGGTGTTAAGATCCTTGGAAACGGCGAGCTTACAAAAAAACTCAATGTTAAAGTAAACGCTGTCAGCGAGACTGCAAAAACAAAAATTGAAGCTGCTGGTGGTACAGTAGAGGTGATCTAATGTTTGAGACTCTTAAGAGTGTTTTCAAAGTAAAGGAAATGAGAAGGAAACTTCTCTATCTGATCTGGATGATATTCGTGATCAGAATTGGATCCCAGCTTCCTGTACCGGGAGTCGACAGTGACTTCTTCAAGCAGTGGTTTGAATCTAATACCGGTGACGCATTCAATTTCTTTGATGCGTTCACCGGCGGTTCCTTTACTCAGATGTCAATTTTTGCATTGAACATCACACCTTACATTACTTCTTCCATTATCATTCAGCTTCTTACCATTGCCATTCCGGCACTGGAAGAAATGCAGCGTGACGGAGAAGAAGGCAGAAAAAAGCTTACAGCAATCACACGTTATGTAACCGTTGGTCTTGCTCTGTTTGAGTCTGTTGCCATGGCAATCGGATTCGGACGTCAGGGTATGATCCCGAACATGAACTTCCTTAAAGGAATCGTGGTTGTTGCAAGTTTAACAGCGGGTTCCGCAATGCTTATGTGGCTGGGCGAGCGTATTACAGAGAAGGGTGTTGGAAATGGTATTTCCATCGTCCTGACAATCAATATCGTGTCCAGGATCCCGAGCGATGTATCCCTTCTTTATGAGAACTTCGTCAAGGGCAAAACAATTGCAAAAGGCATGCTCGCAGCCTGCATTATTGCTGTGATCATCCTGTTTGTTGTAGTGCTCGTACTTATCCTCAACGGAGCAGAGAGAAGAATTCCGGTTCAGTATTCCAGAAAGATGGTTGGACGTAAGATGATGGGCGGTCAGTCCACAAACATCCCGCTCAAGGTAAATACTGCCGGTGTTATCCCGGTTATTTTTGCTTCTTCCATTATGTCATTCCCGTCAATCATTGCACAGTTTGCTGGCAAAGGAAACGGAACAGGCATTGGAAGTGAGATCTTAAGAGGACTTTCCTCTAATAACTGGTGTAATCCAAGTCAGATCCAGTATAGCTGGGGTCTGATCGTGTATGTAGTACTTTGCGTATTCTTCGCATACTTCTATACATCCATTACCTTTAATCCGTTGGAAGTAGCCGATAATATCAAAAAGCAGGGCGGTTTTATCCCAGGCATCCGTCCGGGAAAACCGACTTCAGATTATTTGACTAAAATCCTGAATTATATTATATTTATAGGTGCAGTAGGTCTTGTTATCGTGGCCGTTATTCCGTTCTTCTTTAACGGTGTATTTGGCGCGAACGTTTCCTTCGGAGGAACATCTATCATCATCATCGTAGGTGTTATCCTGGAGACCGTTAAGCAGATGGAATCTCAGCTGCTTGTACGTAATTACAAAGGCTTCCTGAACTAATTGAAAATGAAGGTTGCGGTGCGAAAGTGTCGCAGCCTTGATTTGTAAACAGGACTGTCTGAAAATCAGGCAGCAAACAGGAAAATGGAGGGTATGCTATGAGAATTATTATGTTGGGTGCACCGGGGGCAGGCAAAGGTACTCAGGCCAAGAAAATTGCGGCGAAATATGGGATTCCGCACATCTCCACAGGAGATATTTTCCGTGCCAACATCAAAAACGGTACCGAGCTTGGAAACAAAGCAAAAACTTACATGGATCAGGGACTTCTTGTTCCGGATGAACTGACCTGTGACCTTGTTGTTGACAGAATCCAGCAGGAGGATGCAAGAGAAGGATATGTTCTGGATGGTTTTCCGAGAACAATTCCGCAGGCAGAATGTCTGACAGAGGCTCTGAACAAACTTGGAAGCAAAATTGACTATGCAATCGATGTGGATGTACCGGATGATAATATCGTGAAACGTATGGGCGGTCGTCGTGCCTGCGTAAAATGCGGTGCAACTTATCATGTTGAGTTCGCAGCACCGAAAACAGAAGGTGTCTGTGATACCTGTGGTGACAAGCTTGTACTCCGTGACGATGATAAGCCGGAAACAGTCCAGAAGCGTCTGAATGTTTATCATGAGCAGACACAGCCATTGATTGACTATTACACCAGACAGGGTGTTTTGAAGACGGTAGACGGAACCAGGGATCTGAATGAGGTATTCCAGGAGATCGTTGACATCTTAGGAGAATAAGAATGTCCGTAACAATTAAGACACAGCATGAAATAGAACTTATGAGAGAATCCGGCCATCTTCTGGAGAAGGTGCATGATGGTTTGATCCCTTATATCAAACCAGGCGTCAGCACCAAGGAGATTGATAAGATTGGAGAAGAAATGATCCGGTCTATGGGCTGTATTCCGAACTTTTTGAATTACGGAGGTTTTCCGGCTTCTTTTTGTATCAGCCTGAATGATGAGGTTGTGCATGGAATTCCATCCGAAGAGAAGATTATCCAGGACGGGGATCTGGTTAAGATCGACGCCGGCCTGATTTACAAGGGCTACCATTCTGACGCAGCACGTACCTATGCGGTAGGTGAAGTATCCAAAGAGGCACAGCAGCTTATTAAAGTTACAAGAGAGTGCTTTTTTGAAGGACTGAAAATGGCAAAAGCCGGAAATCATTTAAATGATATTTCCAAAGCCATCGGAGCCCACGCAGCGAAATACCGTTACGGTATTGTACGTGACCTTGTAGGACATGGAATCGGAACTCATCTTCATGAGGATCCGCAGATTCCAAACTTCCCGCAGAAGCGCAGGGGCATCAAGCTCCTTCCGGGAATGACCCTGGCCGTCGAGCCCATGATCAACCTTGGTCGTGCGGACGTGGCATGGCTGGACGATGAGTGGACAGTAGTAACCATGGATGGTTCACTTTCCGCACATTATGAAAACACGATCCTCATTACAGATGGGGAACCAGAGATTCTGACGCTTACAAATCTGTAAGCAGCAATTGTTGTCATGACATAGGAGGTAAAAAATGTCAAAAGCAGATGTGATCGAAGTAGAAGGCACTGTTCTGGAGAAACTGCCTAACGCGATGTTTAAAGTAGAACTGGAAAACAAACATGTGGTACTTGCCCATATCAGCGGTAAGCTCCGTATGAACTTCATCCGTATTCTCCCGGGAGATAAAGTAACGATCGAACTTTCTCCGTATGATCTTTCCAAAGGAAGAATCATCTGGAGAGATAAATAAGAAATATTGTAAAAGATGACCTGGTGGCATTAAGCTGCCGGGTCTTTTTTTGTGCAAAAGAGAATGCAGGATTTTGAAGTATAAAGTTTTATGGTCAGAAAAAAATATACAGAATGTCTAAATGAAAGGCGAAAATTTGGTTTAATATCGCATGATTTTATGAAATATGCCGAAATATTAAAAATAAAAAAATAATTCAGGTGCAGGAATTTTAAGAAAAAGATATTGGAAAGGTCGTAAAATATAAGCATCATAAGTGATAAGCAGAAAGAATACAAAATACAGATCAGGAGGTTTTTGAGATGAGCATGAATATCTGTGGTGCACCCTGCTGCTGGGGCGTTGATGATGTAAAAAATCCATATCTTCCGCCATGGCAGAGGGTGCTGAAAGAAGCCGGAGAAGCTGGTTACAGGGCAATTGAACTTGGACCATACGGATATCTTCCCATTGATATAGATCTGGTTTCAGAAGAACTGGAAAAAAACGGCCTGGCGATTGTAGCAGGAACAATATTTGATGATCTGGTTAGTGAAGACAATTACGAAAATATTTTACGTCAGACAGATGATATCTGCTTGCTGATAACAAAGCTTTCACCACTTCCAATGCATGAAGGCCAGCATTTTCCGACTCCGTATATGACCATTATGGACTGGGGACATGACGAAAGAGATTACGCAGCCGGGCATCAGGATAAAGCCCCAAGACTTTCTGATGAGGAATGGAGCGCAATGATGCACCATATCAGGGGAATTTGCAGGAAAGCCCAGGAATACGGAGTACGTCCGGTGATTCATCCTCATGCAGGTGGATACATCGAATTTGCAGACGAGATTGAGAAACTGGTAAAGGACATTCCATATGAAATTGCAGGACTTTGTCTGGATACTGGTCATCTTTATTATTCAGGAATGGATTCGGCCACATGGTTGAAAAAATATCAAAAGGTTCTGGACTATGTGCATTTTAAGGATGTGAATGAAACTGTGTACAGAGAAGTTATGAAACAGCACATCCGATTTTTTGAGGGATGTGGAATTGGTTCCATGTGTCCGATTGGAACAGGAATTCTGGATTATCCGGGAATCAGAAAAGCATTGGAGGAGATTGACTATAACGGATATATTACCATTGAGCAGGAGCGAGATCCAAGAAATTCCGACACAAGTCTGAGAGATGTGAAAGCAAGTGTAAACTATTTGAAAAGTGTAGGATATGAAATCTGAATTGATCGAATGAAGAAAGCAACAAAGCGGGTTGCGAATATCCGCTTGACTTGAACGCAGAATAAGAATTTCCCGTTTTAAGTGCGTGGAGCATGAAATAGTAGGGGAGAGAGCAGGAGGAAAAATATATGCTGTATGGAGAAAAAAGAGTAGAGAAACCAATTCGCTGGGCTATGGTAGGCGGAGGTCTGGGAAGTCAGATCGGATATATCCACCGTTCTGCAGCACTGAGAGATTTCAGTTTTGAACTGGTTGCAGGAGCCTTTGATATTCTTCCGGAAAGGGGAAAGGAATTTGGAAAGAACCTTCATGTAGCTGAGGACAGATGTTATCCGGATTATAAAACCATGTTTCGCGAGGAAGCAAAAAGAGAAGATGGAATCCAGGCTGTATCTATCGCAACGCCAAACGGAACACATTATGAGATCACAAAGGCAGCACTGGAAGCAGGACTTCATGTAGTTTGTGAAAAACCGCTCTGCTTTACGATAGAGCAGGCAGAAGAACTGGCGTATCTGGCTAAAAAGCAGAAAAAAGTAGTGGGAATCACCTATGGTTATGCAGGACATCAGATGATAGAGGAAGCAAGACAGCTGATCAAGGCCGGAAAGCTGGGAGATATTCGAATCGTAATGCTTCAGTTTGCACATGGCTTTCATAATGTTGCAGTAGAAAAAAATACAGCTTCCACAAAATGGAGAGTGAATCCAAAGGTTGCAGCTCCATCTTATGTATTGGGGGATGTAGGAACTCATCCGTTATATCTTTCTGAGGTAATGCTTCCGAATATGAAGATCAAACGTCTCATGTGCAGCCGTCAGTCTTTTGTAAAATCCCGTGAACCGCTGGAAGATAATGCGATGACATTGATGGAGTATGACAACGGGGCAATCGGATATGTGTGGTCAAGCTGTGTGAACTGCGGTTCTATGCATGGACAGAAGGTAAGGATCATCGGAGAAAAGGCTTCTCTGGAATGGTGGGATGAGAGACCCAACCAGCTGACATATGAGGTTCAGGGCGAGCCGGTAAGGATTCTGGAAAGAGGAATGGGATACTTATCTGAAACTGCACTTGCGGAGGACCGTATCGGAGGGGGACATCCGGAAGGACTTTTTGAAGCGTGGTGTAATCTGTACGGAAGATTTGCCATTGCAATGGAAGCTATGGATAAAGGTGAGAAAGTAGATTTCTGGTATCCGAATGTAGATGATGGTGTACAGGGAGTACGCTGGGTAGAAAACTGTGTACGTTCTGCAGATCAGGGTGCTGTATGGGTTGACTATGAATGATAGGAGGAAAACGGGATGAAAATAGCATTTGATGTAGATGTTCTGGCAAAGCAGATGGATATCAACCGTATGGTCCATCAGGTAGCTGACTGGGGATATAAATATATTGAACAGTCCCCGCATCCGAGAATCAATCCTTTTTATAAACATCCGCTTTTTTCAAGGGAGTGTGAAGCTGAGTATAGACAGGCTCTTAAGGAAACCGGCGTGGAGATATCTTCTTTCATTGTTGTGTATCGCTGGTCCGGGCCGGATGAAGAACAGAGGAAAATGGCTGTAGAAAACTGGAAAAGGATGATCCAGATCGCAGTCAATATGGGAGTGCCGGTTATCAATACAGAATTATCAGGTGACCCGAACCAGCAGGAAATCTGTAACGGTATGTGGTTCCGTTCCATGGAAGAACTGCTTCCGCTCATTGAAAGAGAAGGGCTTCGGGTAGAAATCCAGTCTCATCCATATGATTTCTGCGAGCTGAACAATGAAACCTGTGATATGGTAAAATCCTTTCGTTCACCAAATCTTGGATATGTATATTCCTCACCGCACGGATTCTTCTATGATAAAGGAAAAGGAGATGTTCGCTCCATGCTGCGTTACGCAGGCGATGAACTTACACATGTATTGTTTGCAGATACGTTTAATCAGACTCTGGATTGCAGATATATTGCAAATCCGCCATGGCTGAACGGAAGAGGAAAAGCAGATGTGACGATTCATCAGCACCTGGCCATGGGGGAAGGTGATGTGGATTTTGACGGAATATTTGAAACATTAAGAGAAATGGAGTTTGCAAATAAACAGCTGAAACCAAATGCTCCGAAGGTTGGAGGAGACAATATTGCCTGTGTTTCCATGTTTGGGTTCCCTGAAAAAATGGACAGACAGGCACCGGAATCCAGAGAGCGGATTGAAAGAGAATTACTTGGAGAATAAAGAACAGAGGCCGGCAGGGATCAGAACTGATCCTGCTGGCCTTTTGCTTCTTCAGAATAAAAGGTTCGATAATGTGTAGGGGACATCCCTACAACTTTTGAAAACTGGGTGCTGAAATAATTTGTGTTATCATAGCCCACCAGCGAAGCAATCTGGGTTACGGTATAGCTGGTAGAGATCAGAAGCGTCTGTGCGTGGCCGATCCTCCGGCGGATCACATATTGCATGGGTGTGGTACCGGAAGATTTTCGAAAGACATGAGAAACATGGCTGGGCGAGCAGCCAATTGCCTGAGCAATTTCAGAAAGTGACAGAGTATCTGTATAATGCAGATCCAGATAACGCTGGATTTTTTGAAAAAGTGCTTCATCCTGCTGAGTGGAAAGAAAAGAAACCGGCAGATCTGTAAGACTGTAAGCCATGACAATGAAAGCTGTGCACAGAAGCTGTGCGGAAATCTGTTCTTCCGGTCCTCCGTCTTCCAGATGATAGATCTGTTCACAAAGACTGAGCATTGAGGAAAAACGGGAGAAGGAATGGCAGACAAATGGTCCATCCTGCTGTACCAGGCAATTTTTTGGAATTCCTTTAATATGAAGATTAGAGATACCTATACAGTAAGTACCGATTTCTGTGTTACCGGTATTTTCCACTTCATGGAGGTCTCCCTGATTATAATAAATAACATCGCCAACCTGGAGAGGAAAAGATTTTTTCCCTGTGTGATAGATTCCGGTTCCCTTGTAAACAAGAAGAAGTTCGCAGACCGATTCATGACGGTGCAGCGGGCGTGAAATGGTTTTTCTTTCATGATTTTGAAGAGTGATATAATTCATCACCGGAAGGCGCCCACTGTCAAAAATATCGGAAAGTCTTCGGTTCAGATCCGTACGTTTTATAAAAATCCTCCTGTTTCTGAACGAGAGAGTGTTCAGGAAATGATAAAGATATTGTAGCAATTCAGGAGAAATTTTGCTACTATCGCTCACATTTTTTTCACGCTTTAAACATAAAGTGAATAGATTTTGCTGATATAGTATGAGCATACAAAAAAGAGAGGTGTTCATATGAAGAAAAAATATCTTGCAGCAATCGTGGGAGTTATGATGGCAGCTACATCTGTTACTGCATGCGGGGCAGCGACAACGGATACAAAAGAGACAGCAGTTGAGAGTTCAGATGATAAAGATACGGAAGATACAGCGGCAGACAGCACAGACGAAGAGAGCAGTGACAGCAGTGCAGATGCTGATAAAGAAAGCTCTGATAAAGAGGATTCCGGTAAAGAACACCCCGAGGAAGAAGATGTGACTTACGGTGAGGTGAAATCCGTGGAGGATGGAAAGATCACCATTGCTATTGGAACGATGAAAGAAATGGGCGGAAACGGTGAAGCATCGGAGAAACTGGACGGTGACAATGTGGATGAAAACGGTGGTGCCCAGGGAGAAGCACCTTCCATGCTGAATCTGACCGGAGATGAGATGACTGTCACAGTAACAGATGATACGGTGATCACGAAAGAAAGCACCGGAGGCCCTGGAGGAGAACCAGGAGGAAAGCAGGGAGAATTACCTGAGAAACCAGATGGAGATAACGGAAGTGGAGAAGCTACGGAAAAGCCAGAGAATGACAATACAGATGGTGATTCCACTTCCACAGATAGTACAGAGTCTGACAGTACGGATGCTAAGTCCGATAAAGAGGACAGTACAACAGACAATTCCGCAGATGATAGTGCAGCCCCGGAAAAATCAGACGGAGATAGCGGAAACGGTCAGCCCCCAAGCGGTGACCAGGGCGGTGCGCCGGACGGCAATAATTCTCAGAGTGAAAACGTTGAACTCTCCGACATCCAGGAAGATGACATCGTAGCCATCACCACAGATGATGAAGGAAACGCCCTTACCATCAAAGTACAGAGTACAGATATGAGTGGAGGCCAGGGCGGTCAGGGAGGCCCTGGTGGAGCACCAGGAGGCCAGGCTCAGGGAGTAGACAGCTACGATGCAGCCAATACCTACGATTCTGATACAGAAGTATCCGACACATCCCTGGAATCCTCAGGAACAGATGAAAATGCAGCACTTGTATCATCAGGAGCAAATGTAACCTTTGATAATGTGGACATCATAAGAAATTCTTCCGACAGCACAGGCGGCGATAACTCCAGCTTTTACGGCGTAGGAGCGGCACTCCTTGCAACAGAGGGCAACGCCTATGTAAAAGGCGGAACCGTAACCACTGACGCAGTCGGCGGAGCAGGACTTTTTGCCTACGGCGACGGAACCGTTTATGCGGCAGATACTACCATCAAGACAACGCAGGATACTTCCGGTGGGATCCACGCAGCCGGTGGTGGTAAATTATATGCCTGGGATCTGGACGTGGAGACAGATGGAGAATCCGCAGCTGCCATCCGAAGTGACCGTGGCGGCGGAATTATGGTAGTAGACGGCGGAACCTATACATCCAACGGCGAAGGCTCGCCGGCTGTATATTGCACTGCCGATATTGCGGTAAAGGACGCCACACTTACAGCAAACGGATCAGAAGCAGTATGCATCGAAGGCTTGAATTCATTGCATCTGTTTGACTGCGATCTCACCGGAAATATGAGCGATTTAAGCCAGAATGACAGCACCTGGACCGTAATCCTCTACCAGAGCATGTCCGGTGATTCCGAAGTAGGAAACAGCACCTTCCAGATGGATGGAGGAACCCTTACATCACAGAATGGCGGTGTGTTCTACACAACCAACACAGAGAGCGACATCACTCTGAATGCTGTAGATATCACATACAACAATGACAATGAGTATTTTCTCCGCTGTACAGGAAATAACAACGAAAGAGGCTGGGGAGAAAGCGGAGCCAACGGAGCAGACTGCGACTTTACCGCGATCAGCCAGGATATGGAAGGTGATGTGATCTGGGACACCATCAGCCAGCTTGATTTCTATATGACAGATGGAAGTAACCTTACCGGAGCCATTGTAGACGATGAAAGCTTTGCCGGTAACGGCGGAGATGGCTACTGCAATGTATATGTCAGTGACGACTCTACCTGGACAGTAACCGGCGACAGCACCGTATCCACACTTTCCAATGATGGAACCGTCGTGGATGACTCCGGAAAAACTGTTACGATCAAAGGAACAGACGGAACTGTATATGCAGAGGGCGATAGTGACTATACCATTACGGTAGATAAGTATGAAGATACTGCAGACACCTCAGGCAGCGATACGGCTGCATCCTGGTCTGACTATGAAGTGGAGAAACCGGATACACTTTAACCGGATATAAAAGCGTTTTATACAGACGAATATCTGTACAAAGCGCTTTTTTTCTGTCTGAAAATGAAAAACACAAAAAAATACTAGTATTTTTTTACAAGAATATCTAGGGGAAGGGCAGGTGGATTTGCTATAATAAATGACAGTATTGGTATAAATAAAAAATATTTTCGGAGGGCATGTCCATGCTGCACAAAAAAGGAATACGGTTAAAGATACTGATCCTGTGTCTGGGATGTACATTGACAGGATTATTTCTCCAGACACTGCTGTTTCAGAACACTTCTTCACAGCTGATCTATAATCAGGCGAAAAATGACAGTTACCATTCCATGCAGAATATGCAGGATGATCTGCATACATTTATAAAAAATATAGAGAATGGAATGATCGATATCTACAATGAAAAAGAACTGCTTTCAGACCTGAAAAGAAAGACAGATATTGATACCATGCGAACAAAATATAATCGGCTGACCTTCAATATGGCCACACAGAATTTTGACAGTTCCAGCTGGGTAGTATCCATGTATCTGTATGATACAGACCATCAGCTGATCAGCAACTATCAGAGAGCAAAAACGCCAAAACATAATTATCCCAAGGATATATACGATACCAGTATCGAAAATAATGCGCAGAAGGTAAGGGACTATTTTGAATCTGATGATACCGGGATGTTGGTCACAAGCTATTATAATCCTTACCGGGAAAAAGATATCGTCCGTTTTGTACTGAAAATCTATCAGTATGTAACCATAAATGCAAAATGTGGTTACATTGTGTGCGATATAGACAGCAAAGCCCTAAAAAAGATCATCAGCAAATATAACGTTGACGATGAAATGTTCATCTGGATCCAACCGCAGGGAGACCGGCCTGTGATATCCTGCGGAAAGCTGGAAGATGACTGCAGATCCAGTTATAAGAAATTGTCAGACATGATCCGGAAAAAAGAAGAGTCCGCACAGGATATCCGAATCAATGACAGAGAACTTTTTTCCGTATATCAGGAAGATTATAATCTGGGGGCATTTTCCATCATGCCGAAAGAATTACTTGCAAAAAATGAGAAAGTTCTGAACCAGAATCTTCTTCTGATCACAATAATCATGTTGGCAGTGACCAGTATTTCCTTTTATTTTGTCAGCAAAAGCTTAAGCAGACCACTGGAGGATATGACAAAAACCGTTAAGCGGATACAGGCAGGAGAAACGCATTTGCGTATGGAAAACCTGAAAGAGGACGAGGCAGGAGAACTGGGAAAAAGTTTTAACAATATGCTGGATCAGATCGAGGGACTGATCGCAAGAGAATATGAAAACAAACTGCTTCTGAACCATGCGCAGTATCAGGCTTTACAGGCACAGATCAATCCACATTTTCTTTATAATACGTTGGATACTATGGGAAGCATTGCCGAGATAGACGGATGTGACCAGGTCAGTGCGCTGTGTCAGTCGTTGGCAGAGCTTTTCCGCTACAGCCTCAATATGAAAAAGCCGTTTTCCACGGTGTCCCAGGAAATGGTTCATCTGAAAAATTATATTTATATTATGAATATCCGGATGCAGAATCAGATCCAGTATACATTTGATATCAATGATACAATCCTGAACGATGAACTGCCACGTATCTCCATACAGCCACTGGTGGAGAATGCCATCAATCATGGACTGAAAAATTACAAAGGTGAGAAAAAAATTTACATATGTGCCTGTCCGGAAGAACAGAATCTGGTTATTACCGTCGAGGATAATGGAGTGGGAATGTCCGAAGAACGGATCAGGGAGTTGTTTGAGGAAAGCCCGGACCAGGGAGATAAAAGAGATTCCATTGGAATTCTGAATATTCATAAAAGAATGAGGCTTTTGTTTGGAGAACAGTACGGGGTAAAGATTGAGAGCACTCCGGGAAAGGGAACCAGGGTGATACTCACTGTTCCGAGAAAAAAGCAGGGGGGAAATTATTTTGAAGAGCAGAAAATATAAAGTATTGTTTGCAGATGATGAATACTGGACAAGAGAAAAGATCAGGCGGATCATAGACTGGGAAAAGTATTCGCTGGAATTTCTGGAACCGGCGGCAGATGGAGAAGAGGTGTTAAAAAGAATCGGGGAAGAAAAGCCGGATATTCTTATTACAGACATCAATATGCCTTATCTGAACGGAGTGGAACTGCTGAAAAAAATTAAAGAGGTACAGCCGCAGCTGCTGACATTTGTGATCAGCGGATATGATGATTTTGATTATGTAAAGGAATCCTTTATGTCCGGCGCCATTAATTATCTTATGAAGCCAGTTAATAAAATAGATCTTGTAAACGCATTGTCCAAAGCGTTGGAAATTCTGGCGGATAGACAGGAAAAGCAGGAATCGGAGAAGAAACAGAAGTTGGATCTTCTGCGGGCATCATCCTTTATTCAGGACCGTGAGTATTCCCAGCTTCTGGATACCAGAGTAACTTCCAGAAACATGAATATGGTACGGACAACTCATATGCAGTTTGCAGGTGCATGCCTGATCCTGATAAAAATCCATGATCTGGGGGAGTTGATGCAGTTGTATGGATATGATATCAATCTTCTTTCTTTTTCTGTGAAGAAGCGTCTGCAGGAAATCTGTGGAAAAGAGGTCGTGATCTTTAACCATGTTTACCGTTCCAATGAATTTCTGATCATTTTGCAGAAAGAAAATGCGCTTGTACAGTATCTTGGACTGAAGATCATTAATGATCTTGCAATCGCAACAAAGAGCCCGATCACAGTTGTGGAATCTGAGCATAAATATTCTACAGAAAATATAGGAGAAGCATATATACAGGATATTTCCTGTATGATGCTCAGAAGCTTCGGAAAGAAAAGTGTAGTCATAAAAACCGGAAAAGAGCCGGCAAAAGAAGATGCACAGATTAAAAGCAGGATTTCCGAGACACATATAAGAGAAATCCATAACTGTATGAAAAATAATGACCAGCAGGGTATGAAGAGGCTTATTTTTCAGGAGATCGGTCTTGGCAGGGCAGAAGAAAACAGATGGACATACCTGGAGGTACGGCAGACAGTGATGCGTTTTATCAATATCATACAGGAAGAGTATCTTCGGAAGCAGAGAAAAAAACAGATTCAGGATATGCAGGAACTGAGGGAAATGGCAGATGGAGCTATCGGAACAATGAATACGGAGAAGGTCTGTGAGGTTATGACTGAGATTATAGAGGACTGCATGAATGAGAAGTCTTTGGAAACGAATGATTCCATCCGGAATTGCATACAAGAAGCAGCAGAATATGTGGAGGAACATTTTCAGGATAATATCACACTCACATCCCTGTCCGGAATGTTCCATGTGGAAAGCTCCTATTTTTCCAGAATGTTCCGAAAAGAAACAGGGAAAAATCTCATGGTATATCTTTGTGAGAAACGTATGAACAAGGCCATTGAATATATGAAAAAATCTGATCGAAACCTGACAGAGATCGCATTTATGGTAGGATATGACGATTACACGTATTTCAATAAGGTGTTTAAAAAAGTAAAAGGAATGAGTCCAAGAGAGTACAGGAATTCATTGAATGAATCGGAAATTTTAAAATAATGACAACTTATTTTTTCAAATAATTACTAATGCACAAAGCTGTGATCCGGCTATAATGGATTCATCAAATGAAGGACGAGAAGAAACACGAAAAAGGAGGAAGAAAGAATGAAAAGAAAAGCAATGAGCGTGGTGATCGCAGCAAGTGTATTGATCGGAACCATGAGTGGGAGTGCAGTTATGTGCAATGCGGCAGCAGAGGATGAGCCGGTAACACTTACAATTCTTGCAGGACAGTCCAATACAGATGCCGGTATTGAGGATATGATCGATGAGGCGATGGCAGAAAAATATCCGAATGTAACGCTGGAGTGGGAATGTGTAGACTGGGGAAATGATTTTCAGCCGAAGATGCAGCAGTATATGCAGTCCGGCCTTCCGGATATCATGATCGGAAAAGCACAGGATGTGGCAACTTATGCGCCACAGGGTGTTCTTGGCGAGATTGATTCCAAATATCTGGACCGTGGACTGGATGCGGTAAGAGAAAACGTATCAATTGATGGAAAAGCTTACGGAATGGTTTTCAACGCACTGTACCAGGGCGTTTACTACAACCGCACCATGTTTGAGGAAAATGGATGGGAAGTTCCGAAGACTCTGGATGATCTGCAGGCGATCATTGATGACTGTAATGAAAAGGGAATCACACCTTTTGCAAGCCACATGGTAGATACCTGGTCTATCGGAAATGTGACCATGCAGTTTGCAATGAACGATGTATTTAATAAAACTCCTGACTGGGGTGACAAATTCCGCGCCGGCGAGGTAAGCTTCTCCGATGACAAAGATATGCAGACCGTGTATAACTACAACAAACTGATCTATGACAATACATTCAAGGATACATTCTCCACAGAGCAAACAGACTGTGATGCAAAAATGGTTCTTGGAGAAACCGCGATGAAGGTTTCTGGTTCATGGTCTATCCAGAACTTCCTGGATATTGACGAGAACTTTGACTTTGGTATTTTCCCGTTCCCGAATCAGACCGGCGATTCCAAACTGATCTTTGAGCCGAATATCACCATTATGACAAGTGCAAAGACAGAGCATCAGGAAGCAGTAGATGCATTCCTGGATGTTATGACATCGGATAAAGATCTGGCAGTTGAGATTCTTGACTATACAAAGACGTCTTCCATGCTGAAAGATGTATCACCGACATTCAATAACCCGATCCAGAAAGATATCGACCAGTATGCGGCAGATAATAATATTGTGGATGTAACTCTTGGAAACAATCAGCTCGTATGGGGCGGCTTCCAGGAAGAAAATGCAAAAGATATTGCTGCATGGCTTCAGGGTGAAGAGTCCTTTGAAGACTGTCTCAAAGCGGCAGATGGAAGAGTTGATGCAAGCAGTGCAAGTGCAGAATAAAAAGTTAAAACAGATGTAAAGGGGAGGGTATAGATCCCTCCCCTTTTGTAAACTTTCGTGAGCATAAAATGGCGGCAGAATGGAGCGATATTATGAAAAAAAACAAGAATTCTTCAAGTATTGAAAAGCGTATGGTCAGGCAGTATCTGGTTCTGGTACTTCCGGGAATGATCATTTTTACAATAGGTCTGATTATTCCACTGATTCTTTCTTTCCGGTATTCTCTGACAGACTGGGATGGAATGACTCCGGAGAAAACTTTTGTGGGGATCCAGAATTACATAAAACTTTTTAAAGATAAAGACTTTCTGGATGCCTGGTGGTTTACCATCAAATTTACTATTGGAAATACTGTGATCCAGAACATTCTGGCACTTCTTTTTGCAGTTGCGCTGGACAGCGGGATCCGTGCACAGAAAGTGTATCGTGCGGCATTTTTTATTCCATGTCTGATCAGTGCGGTAGTTGTAGGTTTTGTATGGCTGAAAATGTTCTCCAACGTGCTTCCTGCTATCAATGACTGGCTGGGAACCAATTTTAATTTCATGCTGTTTGGAAGCCCGGATACGGTTCTTGGAGGGCTTCTCATTGCAAATAACTGGCAGTGGGTAGGATATTGGATGCTGATCTATCTTGCAGGACTTCAGTCCGTACCAGCAGAACTTTATGAAGCTGCAAAAGTAGACGGCGCAAATGCGATCCACAGATTTTTCAATGTTACGATTCCGATGCTTGCTCCTGCCATCACGATCTGCGTAGTTGGAATCACAACAGGTTCTCTGAAGGTATATGATCTTCTGGTAACATCCACAAAAGGAGGACCGGGAAGAGCTTCCACATCTGTTATTTATAAAACATATACAACAGCCATCAATGGAAGACAGTATGGTTACGGCTCTGCAATGACAGTCACACTTGTATTTGCTCTTTTACTTGTGGCTCTGATCCAGGTAAAAGGATTGCGTAAAAAGGAGGTACAGGCATAATGGCAGGCTTAAGAAAAAAAGAAAAAGATGAGACAGCAAAACAGCCTTATACCAAAACAACAGCTATCGTACAGGTTATTATGACTTTATGTGCAATTATTTATCTTGCGCCGATCTTTATTATTTTGAATTATTCCTTCAAAACAAAGAAAGAACTGTACCTAGAAAGCCCGCTGTCCCTTCCGAAGTCACTGAACCTGGAAAACTATATCAAGGCTTTCGATAAGCTGAATATGAAAGCAACGTTTATCAACACGTTTGTTTACACAGGAATCAGTGTCCTGATCCTTGCTGTACTGTGTGGAACAACAGCATGGGCGATCGCAAGATGCCACAGAAAGTTTTTCAAATTTGCGTATGTATATTTTATTGTGGGAATCCTGATCCCGTATCAGGCGCTGTTTCTGCCAATCTATACGATCGGTTACAAAATGCATCTTACTAATACGAGATATGGGATCATATTGATGTATGTCGCCACAGGACTGTCTTTTGGAGTTTTTCTGATGACTAGCTTTATGAGTACGGTTCCTCTGGAACTGGAGGAATCAGCCAGAATTGACGGGTGTTCTGTTTTTCAGACATACTTTAAGATCGTGCTTCCGCTTCTGAAACCGGCGATGGCAACGCTAGTCATCATGCAGTCTTTTCAGATCTGGAATGATTATCTTCTTGCCAGCCTTTATGTGAGCAAAAAACAGCTGAAAACCCTGACTGTGGCGATCCAGTCCCTGTTTTCGGCACAGAGCAGTGATTATACTACTGCAATGGCAGCAATCGTCATTTCGGTTCTTCCGATCGCAGTTCTGTTTATGTCACTGCAGAAATATTTTATCAAAGGAATGACGGTCGGAGCTGTAAAAGGCTAAAGGTGAATGAATGATTTATAAAATATAAAGAAAAACCTGTGTGCTTTCTCTTAAAGAAAACACACAGTTTTTTTTGCTGTATACAGATGAAAAAAATTTATCCGATCCCGCCCAGCACAACACCAAGGATCAGCACCAGAAAGCACACCGGAATATAAAGATATTTACACACCGGGTAAAAATATTTCGTGAATGGTTTCGCACGGCCTTTGTTGACCTGGCTTTCCACATAGCTCCGGCCGAAGATCCAGAAGAACATGATCCCTGCAAGTCCTGCGCCGAGAGGACAGATATAGATGGAAAGCACATCCATCCAGTCAGAAACAATGCCCTGGATCAGCAGAGAAGCTACAACGCCGATCACGGCGATCACCATGCAGGAGGGAATCCGGCCAAGACCTGTTTTTTCCTGAACTGTGGCAATAGGAGCTTCATAAAGGTTCATAAGCGAGGTCATGCCTGCAAGGAACACAGCTACGAAAAAGATGATGGCAATGATCCGTCCGCCAGGCATGGTTTTGATCAGGTGCGGCAGGTAGATGAACAGAAGTCCGGGACCGCCCTGGTCAAGCTTGGCACCTGTGGTAGCCATGGCCGGAATGATAACAAGTGCTGCCAGCATAGCAGCCAGAGTATCAAAAAGTGCTACCCTTGCAGCAGATGCAGGGATATCTTCGCTGTCCGGAAGATAAGATCCGTAGATCAGTGTACCGTTGCCTGCAACAGACAGGGAGAAAAATGCCTGTCCAAGTGCGAAAATCCAGGTGGAAGGCTTTGCCAGAATTTCCGGCTCCACGCGGAAGATATAGCGGTATCCGGCAGCAGCTCCCGGCTGAAAGGCAACATAGATGCCAAGGATCACAAACAGTATAAAGAAGATAGGCATCATCACTTTATTGGCCTTTTCGATGCCGCTTCCAACGCCGTACATCAGGATAAACATGCAGATCACAAGAGCAGCCAGCTGCCAGAGATTATTTCCCCAGGCAGAGGCCATGCCTCCGAATTTGGCGCCAAAGGACTCAATATCTGCCGGTGCCAGGGTAGATCCTGTAAAGGTTCCGAGCATATATCGGAAGATCCATCCCATAACAACCGTATAACCGATAGCCATGGCCAGTGCACCGATCACCGGTATCCAGCCCAGTGTTTCGCCCAGCCTTCGTCTGCATTTGGTTTCACAGGCCATGCCGAAAGCGTCAATGGGCCCGGAACGTGTCCCGCGGCCAAAGCTCATCTCACCGATCACCCCGGTAAAGCCGATCAGTGCCACAAAAATAAAATATGGGATCAGGAACGATCCCCCGCCATACAGGGAAACTCTGGTGGGAAACATCCAGATATTTCCCATTCCAACCGCAGACCCGATGCAGGCCAGAATGAACCCCCAGCGGCTGTTAAAAGATTCTCGTTTTTTCATAAAAATAAAATTTCCTCTCTCCGTTGATCGTTTCAGTATAACATAATTTTGGAAAATAGGAAACTGCAGCATCTATACAGATCCAGGTATCTATACAGATCTAGACGGATATTTGTGAGCCACATTTGTCACCTGCTCATAACCGTATAGCTGCGAAGCAGCTATGAGTCGGGCTCATCGGCGCAGGGCATTATCATAAAATCGAAAATGATCCGGTCTGTGCCGTGACTGGGTATACTCAAACATCACGCCATCACTGTTATAAGTCTGGCTGGACACTACAGCCACGCAGTTATAATCCTTCACATTTAGATGAAGATATTTTTCATCAATTTCTGTAACCTTTTCCACAGTCATGATACGTTTGCTGTTGACAATGGTCATATGAAGCACCTGTTCCAGATATTCATAGATAGAATGACTGGCAATCTCGGCAGTAAGGCCGGGAACGGATTCCTTCAGAAAATAATTATGGTTGATGATCAGCGGGATATCTTCAAGATAATGGATACGCTGAATATAATATACTTCTGCACCAGCGGGAAATCCTGTGTAAGCTGACTGATTTTTGCTGATACAAAGCTCTGTAAAAAGAGCCACCTCCGTATGGGCATTCTGACCGTTCCTTGCAGCAGATTCCTTGAAGGTTTCGATCTCTCCGATGGTGAAAGCAGTCTTCTCGTTTGGACGGTAGATATTGCGGACACCTTTTCCCTGCATGGTCTGTACATAGCCGTCACTGACAAGAAGACTGACCGCACGTCGCAGGGTATTGCGGGAGCAGCCGTAAGTCTGGATCAGAGTGTTTTCGGAAGGCAGAAGCTCCTGATAGGCAAAAGTGTTGTCCTCTATTTTCATTTTCAGATCTTTATAGATATCTTCGTAAATACTTTTGGGCATTTCAATTCTCCATTCATGTTCGGTCAAAAATATATAGCAGGATTTATGATTTCTGGAATAATTATAAAAGATTTTCCCGGTAAGCGCAATGTAAATACCGTGGAATGTTTAAACAAGTTACAGAGCATATTGATATGTTATGAGGATAGTATGAGAAATATAGATGAAATCAATTTGCGGCCATTCAAAATCATGATACTGGATTTCGAACGCATATAAGCTGTAAGCGCCAGAGTGGCTTACGCGTAAACAAAAAAGGAAATGTGACAGTGTAAAAACAGATCACATTTCCTCTTATTTTATCAAAGCTAAAATAAAGTCAGGCCTCTTTTTTCTTATAGGAAAGATTCCTGAAGCTGCTGCCGTCAGAAGCTGTGCTTCGGGTAACTGCCGGTGTATCGGCTGCGGTATTCCGGTCTGCACTGATCAGCCATACAGCATAGAAGGCAGGAACCAGACAGAGCCATACGCCTGAGAGATCGCAGGTCATATACAGGATCAGAGACAAAGCTGCACCTGTATGAAAAGAAAGCAGCGTCATTCCGTAGAATTTTGCTTTATCGCACTGTGCGCTGTCCTTTTTCATAAGGAACTGAGTGACAGCTGTGGTGAACTGGCGAAGGTTGTTGGTGGAAAAGATCGTGGAGCTGTTATATCCGCCGGGAGCCTTGAAGGTACACCACTGGAAAGGCATTGCAAAGAACACGGGGTAAAGAGCCACAACCGGAGACATTCCGGAAGGAAAGAATCCCAGGAGCAGGATCGCAAAGATATCGATCCCGATACTGATAAAACGAAGATCTGCGGAAAAATGCTCTGGGATCCAGACCGTAAGGATAACAGCAGCCATATATATGAGAAGCGCACCCACACGCAGAAGCATATCCAAAAAATTCCTGCCTATGAGATCCCGCACAACACCAAGAAGATTGGCTGTCTGGGCATTGCCGAAAAGATCAGCTCTTGACACAATGGCATAAAGCCCCAGGTATCCACCGATAAAAGATAAGGTGTAATGTATCAGAAAACGATATTTCATTTCCGTATGCATATGTAAAGATTCCTTTCATTAAAATAGGCAGATTCCATATGTCTGCCGGACTTTGCCACCCATTATAATACAGTCTGTAAAAAAAATCAAAAATTTTTAAAATTTTTTCTTGCATTTCAGGAAAACAGGTGTTAGTATATATTTCAAGCGCGCAAATACTGTGTATGAGTGCGCCTGTGAAACTGCAGATATGAGACTAATTTACGGAAGGAGGATTTCCAGTGAAAGTAAGATCATCTGTAAAGCCGATCTGCGAGAAGTGCAAGGTCATTAAAAGAAAGGGATCCATCAGAATCATCTGTGAGAACCCGAAGCACAAACAGCGTCAGGGTTGATTTCCATATCGGAACTTCTTTGGAATGTTTGTGAAACGTGCGGCTGCAGTATGAAACACCCGGAAGGGTTGTTCTACTGAGTGAATAATAAGCATGTATTGCCTAATACCGAGAGGCAACAGCGGTTAAGATCCGCAATTTCGGAAAGGCTGTGATTCGCCAATTACAGCTGGGTGTTTTACCGAGGCACCCCAATTAGGAAACTAGAAAAGAAAGCGGCAGGTTGATATGTCCCATTTCACCTTGCGGGAGCAAGTGACATACGATATGCAGGACTTTCAGAAACAGAAAATGGAGGAAACAGTACATGGCTCGTATAGCTGGTGTAGACTTACCAAGAGAGAAACGTATTGAAATCGGTCTTACCTACATTTATGGAATTGGTAGACCAAGCGCAGACAAAATTCTTGCTAAAGCAGAGGTTAATCCTGACACACGTGTTAGAGATCTGACTGATGACGAGGTTAAGAGACTGAGCGCTGTTATTGATGAGACAATGACAGTAGAAGGTGATCTGAGAAGGGAAATCGCCCTTAACATCAAGAGACTGCAGGAGATCGGATGCTACAGAGGTATCCGTCATCGTAAAGGACTCCCGGTTCGTGGTCAGAAGACCAAGACAAATGCGAGAACTCGCAAGGGACCGAAGAGAACAGTTGCAAACAAGAAAAAATAATTTATAGATATAACTAATTAATTTCAAAAAAAGGAAAGTGTAGGTTAGTTTTAAAATGGCAAAAGTTACAAAGAAAACGACAAAACGTCGTGTCAAGAAAAACGTTGAACACGGACAGGCACACATTCAGTCTTCCTTCAACAATACAATCGTTACACTGACAGATAACGAGGGAAACGCTCTTTCATGGGCAAGTGCCGGTGGTCTTGGATTTAAAGGTTCAAGGAAATCTACCCCTTATGCAGCACAGATGGCAGCAGAGACTGCAACAAAAGCTGCTTTAATTCATGGATTAAAAACAGTAGACGTTATGGTAAAAGGCCCGGGCTCAGGCCGTGAAGCAGCAATCCGTGCGCTTCAGGCATGCGGACTTGAAGTAACCAGCATTCGTGACGTAACTCCGGTTCCTCACAATGGATGCCGTCCACCAAAACGCAGAAGAGTCTAATTAGGAGGTAGTTGAAATGGCAGTAAACAGAGTACCTGTTCTGAAAAGATGCAGATCCCTTGGCCTGGATCCGATTTACTTAGGAATTGATAAGAAGTCCACAAGACAGTTAAAACGTGCAAACCGCAAGGTATCTGAGTACGGACTTCAGTTAAAAGAGAAACAGAAAGCAAAATTCATCTACGGAGTTCTTGAGAAACCTTTCCGTAACTACTACAAGAAAGCCGACAGAATGCAGGGCCAGACAGGTGAGAACCTTATGGTTATGCTTGAGAGCAGACTTGACAATATCGTTTTCCGTATGGGATTTGCAAGAACAAGAAGAGAGGCTCGTCAGATCGTAGATCACAAGCACGTACTTGTTAACGGAAAATGCGTAAACATTCCGTCCTATCTCTGCAAAGCAGGCGATACAATCGAGATCAGAGAGAAGAGCAAAGGTTCTGAGAGATATAAAGGAATCCTTGAGGTTACAGGTGGAAGACTTGTTCCGGAGTGGATCGATGCTGATCAGGAGAACCTGAAGGGTGTAATTAAAGAGCTTCCTACAAGAGAGCAGATCGATGTTCCTGTAAACGAGATGCTTATCGTCGAGCTGTATTCTAAATAATTAGTAACTGTTTACAGTGTCTACAGTTATAAAAATTGGTAATACCCTCGAATGTTGATTAACCCAGAAGGAGGGAACCTTATAGTGTTTGATTTCAATAAACCAAAAATCGAAATTACCGAAATATCCGAAGATAAGAAGTTTGGAAGATTCGTTGTAGAGCCTCTTGAAAGAGGTTACGGTACTACCCTTGGCAATTCTTTAAGAAGAATTATGCTGTCCTCCCTTCCGGGAGCTGCAGTAAGCCAGGTAAAGATCGATGGTGTACTTCATGAATTCAGCTCCATTCCGGGCGTGAAGGAAGATGTAACCGAGATCATCATGAATCTGAAATCTCTTGCCATCAAGAATCACAGCAGTGACAATGAGCCGAAGACCGCATACATCGAGTGTGAGGGAAAAGGTGTTGTTACAGCAGCTGATATCCAGGCAGATCAGGATATTGAGATCATGAACCCGGATCAGGTGATCGCAACCCTGAACGGCGGAAAAGACTGCAGACTGGCCATGGAACTTACCATTACCAAGGGACGTGGTTATATCAGCGCAGACAAAGGCAAAACCGATGATATGCCGATCGGTGTGATCGCAGTTGATGCAATCTACACTCCGGTTGACAGAGTCAACATGATCGTCGAGAATACACGAGTTGGTCAGGTAACTGACTTCGACAAGCTTACACTGGATGTATATACCAATGGAACACTTGATCCGGACGAGGCAGTCAGCCTTGCAGCGAAGGTTCTCAGCGAGCATTTAAGCCTGTTCATTGATCTTTCCGAGAATGCTAAGACCGCTGAGGTTATGATCGAGAAAGAAGACAATGAGAAGGAAAAGGTTCTGGAGATGAGCATTGATGAGCTTGAACTCTCTGTTCGTTCCTACAATTGCCTTAAGAGAGCCGGTATCAATACGGTTGAAGAATTATGCAACAAGACTTCTGACGATATGATGAAGGTTCGTAATCTGGGCCGCAAATCATTAGAGGAAGTACTTGCGAAACTCAAAGAGCTGGGACTTCAGCTCCAGCCTACAGAGGAATAATAATGTTGACGGTTCGCGGTGAATGTCGCGAACCGTAACTGGATAACAGGTTCTGGTACCAGCATGCCGTACGTGCGTGCACACCGCCGGAAACAGAATAATGAGTGGGGTGTCAGCAGCAGGACAGTAAGACCGAACAAGCATGTCCTGGTGTCCCACAGATGGAGGATAATAAAATGGCAAAATATAGAAAATTAAGCAGAACATCTAACCAGAGAAAAGCACTCCTGAGAAATCAGGTTACAAACCTTCTTCATCACGGAAAGATCGTGACAACAGAAGCTAAGGCTAAAGAGATCCGCAAGATCGCTGAGGGACTTATCGCTATGGCTGTACGTGAGAAAGACAATTTCGAGACAGTTACAGTAACAGCTAAAGTTGCCCGCAAAGATGCTGACGGAAAACGTGTAAAAGAAGTCGTAGACGGCAAGAAGAAAACAGTTTACGATGAAGTACAGAAAGAGATCAAGAAAGATGCTCCTTCCAGACTTCATGCACGTCGTGAGATGATGAAAGTTTTCTATCCTGTAACAGAGGTTCCTGCTAAGGGCGCTGGCAGAAAGAAAAACACAAAAGAAGTTGACATGGTTGACAAGATGTTCAGCGAGATCGCTCCGAAATACGCAGATCGTAACGGTGGTTACACAAGAATCGTTAAGATCGGTCAGCGTAAAGGCGATGCAGCTATGGAAGTTCTCATCGAGCTTGTATAATTGTAATTCTGACCATTTTAAAGGACATTTGCAGAAATGCAGATGTCCTTTTTTTGTATGCTTAAATAGTTGAAAAAATGCAGAAATGGCGGATTTACGACCATAAATTACATGAAGATGACATAAATTAAATAATGAATCATGATATAATATATAGAACAAAAAGATACAATGACAGAACAAGAGGGGATACATAAGTATGACGATGATGACCATTGCCATTTGTGACGACATGCAGGCAGATGCTAGAAAACTTCACAAACAGCTTGAGCGAATCGTTCCAGGGTCAGAAATTCGGATATTTAAAAGCGGCGAGCTTTTATTGGAAGAATTGGAAAAGAAAAGGAAACCTTATGATGCAATCTTTGTTAACATGGATTCAAAAAAAGTAGACGGACTGGAAACAATACGGAAGATACGAGAAAGAGAAATGTCAGTAGCTGTAATTTTCATGAGCAGAAGCGATGAATATTACAGAGATGCTTTTGACCTGTTTGCATATAATTATTTGCTGAAACCAGTAACTGCAGCAACATTGGAATATATTATGGAACCGTTAAAAAAGAGATTAAATATCAACACGGATGAGAGGGTGATACATTTCCAGTATCGTGCACGGGTGTATACTTTACGGCACAGCCAGGTAAGCTTTATTACCAGCAGCCTGCATATCGTAAATTTTCACATGACAGACGGAAGTATACTACAATGCAGAGGTAAACTGAAAGATTTTGAAAAACAGCTGGAAAACAGCACGTTTTTGCGATGTCACCAGAGCTTTATTATAAATATGGAACGGATTACAGGAGCCAAAAATGACAGTTTTCGGATCGGAGCTCATGTGATACCGATTTCACGTTCCTACAATCGGGTTGCTCACGAAAAATATGATGAGTATTTGCGCTTCCAGCAGGAATGCAATGGAGAAGAAACGGAATAAAATGGATATTCAAATCCTGGCTTGATTATTATGCCTTTTTAGCGTACAATCGGTAATGTACAAATTAAGAGTACAGGTATGCGAAAGGATGATGAGAATGGTCGGCAGAATTTCCGTTACTACCGGGCAGAATGAATATAGGAGAATTTCGGATGTATTGTCCGGAGATCATAAACTTGCAGAAGATATGAAGGAAAGCAGAACAGAAATGTTTTCCTTTATGTCTTGTGCATTTTTTTGTTGCCGGAGAGAATGAGACGTTTTATACTGACAGTGGAAATACTGTTTCTGTCACTGGTACTTCTCGGAGGAAGTTCGGTGCCTTTAAGAAATGATACAGCTGTTGCAACAAAGTTTCGTTGGGAGGATCACCGAACCATAGCACATGCGCTGGGTGGACTGGCTGGAAAGGATTATCTGAATTCTAGAGAGGGATTTCTTGCCATGTACGAACAGGGTGTACGGCTTTTTGAACTGGATCTTTCCAGAACATCGGACGGAGTGTGGGTATGCCGCCATAACTGGAAGGAATCCATGGGGCAGTGGAAGGGCAGCGGGAAAAAAGTTCTTACAGAGAAACAGTTTAAGAACAGTAAGATATATGGAACATATACGCCGATGACGCTGGAAGATTTTTTCCTGCTTCTGAAAGAACATCCAGATGCCTATGTGATGATCGATTCCAAACAGTACTCTCTGCGCAACTATCAGAGAACACTTGAAGATTACTGCGATTACGTGGAAATTGCAAGAGCAGCGGGAGCAGAGAGCGTTCTGGACCAGATCATTCCGGAAATCTACAGTGAGGCAATGTTTCCCGGAACCACCATGATTTATTCTTTTCCCTCCTATGTATATTCTCTGTGGCAGGAATATTCGGCAGAGGATCTGGAGCATATCGCATCTTTCTGTGAAGAAAAAGGTATCCCTGCGGCAACAGTTTACTGGAAATACTGGTCTGAAGAAACCGAAGAAATTTTTGAAAAAAAGGGAATACGGCTGTATGTGTATACCGTAAATGACCGGAATCAGGCCAGAAAGTATATTGCACAGGGAGCAGAAGGAATCTGCACGGATTTTCTGACAGCAGAAGATCTGTGGTAGGAGAAATAAAAACAAAGGAATCAGAGGATTATGAAAATAAGAACAACCATTGCTGTGATGGCAGCAAAGATCACAGGGCATGTCTGTAAACTTATGGGACGCCAGGGTGTAACCTGGGCGGGGAAGATCGCATTGAAGATATGTCCGGATATCCTGGAGGAGCTATCCTCTCAGGTAAGAGAAAAAATATTTGTAGTATGTGGAACCAACGGAAAGACAACAACCAATAACATGCTCTGTGCAGGACTGGAGGCAGAAGGTAAAAAAGTTATCTGTAATCATACCGGTTCCAATATGCTGAACGGAGTTGTGGCAGCTTTTGTGCTGGGCGCAAGATTCAGCGGAAAACTGGATGCGGACTATGCCTGTATTGAGGTTGATGAGGCTTCCACAAGACACGTGTTCACAAAGATCAAACCGGATTATATGGTCATGACCAATTTGTTCCGTGATCAGCTGGACCGTTATGGTGAGATTGATATCACCATGAATATTCTGGAAGAAATGATGAAAAAAGTTCCGGATATGAAGGTCATCGTTAACGGTGACGATGCACTGTCCGCATATCTTGCCATGGACTGTGGCAATCCTTTTGTAACCTATGGAATCAGCAAACCGGTAATTAAGAACAAAACAAACGAGATCCGTGAGGGCCGCTTCTGTAAATGCTGCGGGGAGAGACTGGTCTACAGTTTTTATCATTACAGCCAGCTTGGTGACTACAGATGCCCGAAATGCGGATTTAAACGTCCGGAGATCAATTTTGATGCCACAGATGTGAAGGTGGATGACCAGATCGCATTTACTGTGGAAGATAAACGGATCGTGGCCAATTACAAAGGCTTCTATAACGTATATAATATCCTTGCTGCCTATGCGGGAATACGTACCGCTGGATTTAAGGCAGAACATTTTAATGAGATGCTGAAAAAATTCAATCCTGAGAACGGACGTAATGAGCAGTTCCGGATCAAAGGTACCAGCGTTGTTCTGAACCTTGCCAAGAATCCGGCCGGTTTTAACCAGAACATTTCAGCTGTGATGCAGGATGAATCACCCAAGGATATCATCATTGTGATCAACGATAATGCACAGGACGGAAAAGATATCTCCTGGCTCTGGGACGTGGATTTTGACCTTTTCGGAGGAGATAATATCAATTCCATCACAGTCAGCGGCATTCGCTGTCAGGATATGCGCCTCCGACTGAAATATGTGGATATCCCGTCCATGCTGGAAAATGATGTGGAAACAGCCATCCGCAAGCGGATCGAGGACGGATGTGGCAATCTTTATGTACTTGTAAACTATACGGCGCTGTTTGGCACCAGAAATATTCTGAAGAAACTGGAGGGTGAAAAATGAAGATAACGATTGGACATTTATATCCGGATCTTCTGAACCTTTACGGTGACAGAGGAAATATCCAGTGCCTTATGAAACGCTGTCTCTGGAGAGGCATTGAGGCAGAAACCATTGCGTTTGAACTGGGAGACAAGATCGACTTTTCCAAACTGGATATCGTTCTTCTGGGAGGCGGTTCTGACCGTGAGCAGATGCTGGTATGTGAAAAGCTGAAAGAAATTCAGAAGGATTTCAAGGCTTATGTGGAAGATAACGGGGTTGTGATCGCAATCTGCGGTGGATATCAGCTTCTTGGAAACTATTATAAGACCGATCAGGGAATGATCGAGGGCCTGAAACTGGTGGATATGAGCACAGAGCAGGGAAAAGGCCGCCTTATTGGAAATATTGTGATGCAGAGCGATCTTTTTGACATGCCCATCGTAGGATTTGAGAACCATGGCGGACGCACCACCATCGGAAACAACAAACCCCTGGGAAAAGTTCTGTCCGGATATGGCAATGACGGACAGTCCGGTGAGGAAGGTGTTGTATACAAAAATGTGATCGGAACCTATCTTCATGGTCCGCTTCTTCCAAAGAATCCACAGCTTGCTGATCTTCTGATCAGCCGTGCACTGGAAAAGAAATATGGTAAGAAGATCGAACTTGAGAAACTGGATGACAGCGAGGAGCAGGAGGCAAACTCCTATATTTTCCACCGCTTTGTAAAGAACGAAGGATAAGAGGATAGTATGGCAAAATCAAACAATCAGAAAGCGAAGATCCTGTATCTTGAAAAAATGCTGCGGGAGACAGGGGAGCATCATGCAATATCCATGCAGACGATTCTTGCGAATCTTATGGAACATGGGATCCGTGCGGAGAGAAAGAGCATTTATGACGATGTGGAGGTTCTGCGGGAGTTTGGAATGGATATCCGCTATACAAGGGAGCGGCCAGGTGGTTATTATCTGGCAGGACAGCAGGGGGCAGAGCAGCCATCCGTTCAGGCGGAAAATGCAAATGTTTCCACTCTGGAAAAAGTTCAGGAAAAGGCAGAAACAAAGAGCGTTGATATAAGTGGGTACCAGGCGCTTCTTAAGAATTCTGCGGGAACCATAAAAAAAGAAATGCGCCTTCTCTGTACAGGTGTTGCACAGGCTGAAATCCGTGATTTTTTTGGCGAAGACGCAGAGTATAAAATAAAGGAAAACGGAGATCTGATGGTAACGGCGCAGCTTCCGGAAAATTCCAAGTTTTACGGCTGGCTGACGGGCATGGGCGGAGATGTGCGTATCCTGAAACCAAAGAAATCCGCACTGGCGTACAGAGACTATCTGAAATCACTGGCAAAGGAATATAAAGGCTTATAGGAGAGGATTTGACCATGAAGAAAAAAACAGCGATCCTGCTTGTGGGAGCTCTGGCTCTTACAGCAGTTCTTTCCGGCTGCGGCAAAAACAAAGAGGCAACAGAGGCTGCCAATGAAAGTGTGGAGTCCGAAGATCCGGAGGGAAAAGCCAAAAACAGCGATGATGCGGAGGAAGAAGAAAAAGAGGAAGAAAAAGAAACTGCAGCTGCAGATAAGAAAGTAGGAGTATTTCTGCCTTCTGCTGCGGACGATTCCCGCTGGGCTCTGGATGGAGAAAGTTTTCAGACTGCACTGGAAGGAGACGGCTATGATGCGGAGATCTTTTTTGCAGATGAGGACAGTGATACGCAGGTGTCACAGATCCAGTCCATCCTGGACGATGAAAAAACGTCTGCCCTTGTGATTGCACCGGTAGATGCCTATGGCCTGAACGATGTGCTTGAACAGGCCTATGAGAAATCCATTCCTGTAATTTCCTATGATCAGCTGATCATGGATACGGATAAGATCAACTATTATGTTACTTTTGATACGAGAAAAGCAGGAAAAATGGTGGGAGATTCCATCATCAAAAAAATGGATCTGGAGAAAGCCAGAGAAGAAAAACGCACGCTGACCATCGAGTTCCTGATGGGTTCTCCGGATGACCGTGATGCACTGTTCTTTTATAATGGCGTGATGGAAAAACTTCAGGAATATTTCGATGACGGAACACTGGTGTGCACTTCAGGAAAGCAGACGCTTGATGATACTGCAGTGATGCGTTCCGGAAGAAATACCGCGAAGAACGATATGGCAGAGATCCTTTCCCAGAATTATACAGAAGGCACACCGGACATTATCTGCACAGGTGCCGATGACCTTGCTCTTGGTGCCGTTGATGCCCTGGAGGATGCTGGCCATGTGTCAGGTGAAGAGGGATGGCCAATGATCACTGGCTGTGGCTGTGAGGCAGAAGCAGTAACTGCTGTGATTGAGGGAAAACTTGCAGACAGTCTGTTCTTTGACAACCGCGTGCTGGCAAATGACTGTGTGACTATGGTGGACACTTTTCTGAAAGGGGAGAAACCAGAGATTTCTGATTACGAGCAGTATGACAACGGAACCAAGATCGTGGGAACTGTAACAAGCGATATCCAGCTGATCGATGCGGATAATTACCAGATGCTTGTGGATGACGGATATTATGATGAGGATGAGATTGTACCGGAAGCAACTCCGACACCGATTCCGACAGCAACACCGGAAGTTACGGTAACAGAAGAACCGGATAAAGATGTAACTCCTACACCGTCTGAGAAAGCTGACGGAGAAGATGACAAAACCACCCCGACACCGTCAGAAGAGGCTGGTGCTTCTGTGACTCCGACACCGGAAGCAGATGAAACGGCAACTCCGACACCTACAGAGAAAGCTTCCAAAGGTGCAGATGCATAAAACAAAATAAATATGGCAAAATAAAAATACTCCTGGAAACCGACCTACGTAAGTTTCCAGGAGTATTTTTTATGATAAATCTTATTCGCGGAAAGTAAGCTTGCCACCTTCAATGGAATCAATGATGGCAAGGGATTCCAGATGGATACCCATATCACGGATGGTCTGTCCGCCGGACTGGAAGCCTTTTTCGATAACGATTCCGGCACCTTCCAGAGTTGCACCGGATTTCTTCACGATGTCGATCAGGCCAAGAAGTGCGCAGCCGTTTGCAAGAAAATCATCGATCAGGAGTACGTGATCTTCAGGACCAAGGAATTTCTTGGAAAGGATTACATCATAAACTTTCTTGTGTGTAAAGGATTCTACCTTGGTGGTATACATTTCACCGTCAAGGTTTACACTCTGTGCTTTCTTTGCAAATACAACCGGTACGTGGAAATACTGTGCCGCAATGCAGGCAATACCGATACCGGAAGCCTCGATGGTAAGGATCTTGGTGATTGGACAGTGGTCAAAACGTTTCTTGAATTCTTTACCGATCGCATTGATCAGGTCAATATCCATCTGATGATTCAGGAAGCTGTCCACTTTTAAAATATTTCCTTCTTTTACTACGCCGTCTGTCAGAATTCTGTCTTTTAAAAGCTGCATGAAATTTATCTCCTTTGATTTATCACATTAATGTATGTTTACTGCTCACGGACAGAGCAGTAATATTTTTAATATGTATCATACGACAATATTTGCGTGAGTGCAATTATTTTTGACAAAAAAACATAAAATTATTATAATAGATAAGATGACAAAGAAAGGAACAGACACGGATGAAAGAGTACGAAGTAATCTGGGAAATTTTTAACAAATGCCCGAGAAATCAGATGCGTGATGTATTTGTGGAAGAAGTGGAGATCGCAGATCCGGAAGCGTATGTGAAACAGAAATTTCAGGGAAAGGATGTCTCCTACGAGAAGACAGTACTGGAAGACGGAACCATCATTTTTGACATTCAGACATCCATGATCCGGCAGCGCTGTTCTTTCACGGAAATCTGAAGGAGGAATTACACATGAGTGATAAAAACGAAACGCATGTGCACGTTCTCGAGGATGGAACCGTTCTTGAACATACCCATGGGGAGCAGGAACATGTGCATACTCATAATGGCACACATCCTCATCATCACAGCCACGCACAGACCAAGGCTGTGCTCAACAGACTTTCCAGGGCCATCGGTCATATGGAATCCATCAAGCGCATGGTGGAGGACGGACGTGACTGCAGCGAGGTGCTGATCCAGCTGTCAGCCGTGAAATCTGCGATCAATAATACAGGCAAGATCATCCTGCAGGATCATATAGAGCACTGTATCGTGGATGCAGTGGAGCATGGAGACCGGGATGCTATCAAGGAACTGGAAAAAGCGATCGACAGATTTATGAAATAAGGTAAGGCGTTCATGAGCAAATCGTGAATGAGGAAAATGCACGGACAGAGAGCCAGTTCTGCCTGTGTAAATACAAAGAATGAGAGGAACCTATTATGGCAAAAGAGTGCAGCAATTCATCCTGCAACAAATCAAGCTGTGAAGGCTGCGGCCAGAAACAGCCCCAGAGCCTCATGGCAGAACCAAATGTTTTTTCTGACGTAAAACATGTGATCGGAGTTGTCAGCGGAAAGGGTGGCGTTGGTAAATCCTTCGTAACAGGCTCCCTGGCCAATCTGATGGCTTCCAAGGGATATAAAGTGGGCATTATGGATGCGGATATCACAGGTCCGTCCATCCCGAAGATGTATGGCATCAAGGGTAATGCACAGGGCAGTGACAACGGAATCTATCCGATGCCAACTGCAAACGGAATTGAGGTTATGTCTGTAAACCTTCTGCTTCCGGATGAGGAGACACCGGTAATCTGGAGAGGCCCGGTCCTTGCAAATATGGTAAAACAGTTCTGGAGTGATGTAATCTGGGGCGAGCTGGATTATCTCTTCGTAGATATGCCGCCAGGAACCGGAGATGTTCCGTTAACTGTATTCCAGTCCCTGCCGATTGACGGTGTTGTGATCGTTACTTCCCCGCAGGATCTGGTTCGCATGATCGTCAAGAAAGCCTACAATATGGCTGATATGATGAAAGTTCCGGTACTTGGAATCGTGGAGAACTACAGCTACGTGAAATGTCCGGACTGCGGAAAAGAGATCAAGGTCTTTGGCGAGAGCCATATCGATGAGATCGCCGCAGAACTTAAAGTTCCGGTACTTGGCAAGATGCCGATCGATGTGAAACTTGCAGAGCTTGCAGACAGCGGCCTGTTCAGCAAGATCGAGAACGAGTATATCACTGCGGCAGCAGATGTAATGCCGAAAGATGAAGCGTAAGGAATAAAAAGGCAATAACAGAAAAGACCATCGGAATCCGATACAATAAGGATTCCGATGGTCTCTTTTTAGATCTGGGAAAAATATTTCAGGAAGCACTGGGCGGCCTGAGAAAGCTGCAGCGCTTCATGGTGTGCGATCACGGCGCTTCTTGCAGGCAGCGGTGTTTTCAGGTGGACCGGTTCCAGGCCCGGGCGGTTGCGGAGCATATAGTCCGGGATACAGGCAATACCAAGTCCGATCTCCGCAAGGTCGATCAAAAGATCGTTGCTGTTCAGTTCCACCTCAGGCAGCAGCTTCAGTCCCTGGGCCGCAAACACCTGATGAAGGTATTCACTGGTAGTGCTTTTCGGAGCAAGCATCAGGATGGGATAATCCAGAAGGTTTTCCAGGGAAAGAGGCGTTTTTCCCATGGTAAAATAATCCGGGTTTGCTACGAAGATATCACGGAATTCCAGCACAGTCTGAAGTTTTGTGTGGGAAGAAAGCCGGGAGTTGGGGTAATTGGTGACGATCAGTTCTGCCTGGCCGTTTTCCAGAAGCTCCGCACATCCGATGGAAGTGATGTTGATGATCTTGATCCGCACTTCCGGGTGATCCTTGTGGAACCGGCGGAGATAAGGGATAAGGAAATAGCGGCACAGAGTATCGCTGGCACCGATCCGCAGCTGACCGGTAAGATTTCCCTCGCCGGAAAGGGCTGCCTCGCCTTCGTTAAGCATGGAAAGGGCTGGTTTTACGTGCTGGAGAAGAAGCTCTCCCTCAGGAGTCAGGATCACCCGTTTGGTGCTTCGAACGAACAGGGTGTGGCCCAGTTTTTTCTCCAGGTTTTTGACCGCCTGGCTGACTGCAGACTGGGAGATAAAAAGCTGTCTGGAAGCCTCCGAAAAACTTAGGGTTGTTGCTACATAGTAAAACACTTTGTAGAGTTCAAGATTGATATCCATATGTAAAAATCCTCCGCTTATAAATGATATAAGATATATTAATTTTACTAATGATATTTCCTATGATACTATATTTTCAGCAGAAAAGAAAGACAGAAATGCTTTCTGCACGTTTACCATCCTTATTATCGGATATAGAGAAAGGAGCCTTCTATGAGCAACGTAAGACGTGTGTATGTAGAAAAGAAACCTGCCTTTGCAGTAAAAGCAAAGGAACTGAAACATGAGATCAAACATTATCTTGGCATCAGCACTGTGACAGCAGTCCGTGAGCTGATCCGTTATGACGTGGAGAATATCTCCGATGAAGTATTTGAGAAAGCCTGCAAGACCGTATTTGCAGAGCCGCCGGTAGATGATCTGTATCTTGAGAAATTTGATGTGGCAGAGGGCGCACGTGTATTTTCCGTAGAATTCCTCCCTGGACAGTTTGACCAGAGAGCAGACTCCGCTGTACAGTGTGTACAGTTCCTGGATGAGAATGCGGCACCGATCATCCGCTCCGCAACTACTTATGTAATTGAGGGAACCGTTACAGACGCAGAGTTTGAGGCAATCAAACATCACTGCATTAACCCGGTGGATTCCCGTGAGACAGGACTTGAGAAACCGGAGACACTGGTAACCGTATTCCCGGACCCTGAGGATGTGAAGATCTTTGACGGATTCAAGGATATGGCAGAGGCTGATCTGAAAGAGCTGTACGCTTCTTTGAACCTTGCCATGACATTCAAGGATTTCCAGCATATCCAGAAATATTTTAAAAATGAAGAGAAACGTGATCCGTCCATGACAGAAATCCGTGTTCTGGATACTTACTGGTCTGATCACTGCCGACATACCACTTTCTCCACAGAGCTTACCAGCGTGAAGTTTGATGAAGGCGACTATAAAGCTCCAATCGAAAAAACATACGAAGAATATCTGGATGCCCATAAGAACATGTACAAAGGCCGTGATGACAAATTTGTCTGCCTGATGGATCTGGCTCTTATGGCAATGAAGAAACTGAAAGCAGAAGGCAAACTTGCAGACCAGGAAGAGTCCGATGAGATCAATGCCTGCAGTATCGTGGTACCGGTGGATGTGGACGGAAAAGAAGAAGAGTGGCTGATCAACTTCAAGAACGAGACCCACAACCATCCGACCGAGATCGAGCCTTTTGGTGGTGCGGCTACCTGCCTTGGCGGTGCCATCCGTGACCCGCTTTCCGGACGTACCTATGTATATCAGGCAATGCGTGTAACCGGTGCGGCTGATCCGACTGTATCCGTAAAAGAAACTCTGAAGGGTAAACTTCCGCAGAAGAAACTTGTCCGCAGCGCAGCTCACGGTTACAGCTCCTACGGAAACCAGATCGGTCTTGCAACCGGTGCTGTAAAAGAAATCTATCATCCGGACTACGTTGCAAAACGTATGGAGATCGGTGCGGTTATGGGTGCTGCTCCGAGACGTGCGGTTATCCGTGAGAATTCCGATCCGGGAGATATCATCATCCTTCTTGGAGGACGTACCGGCCGTGACGGTATCGGTGGTGCTACCGGTTCTTCCAAGGTTCACACAGAGGCTTCCATTGAGGTCTGCGGCGCAGAGGTGCAGAAAGGTAATGCACCGACAGAGCGTAAGATCCAGAGAATGTTCCGCAGAGAAGAAGTCAGCCATATCATCAAGAAATGTAATGACTTCGGTGCGGGCGGTGTTTCTGTTGCCATCGGCGAGCTGGCACCAGGACTTCAGATCGACCTTGACAAAGTTCCGAAGAAGTATGCAGGTCTTGACGGAACTGAGATCGCCATCTCCGAGTCCCAGGAGCGTATGGCTGTTGTGGTTGACCCGAAAGATGTGGATACTTTCCTGAAATACGCAAATGAAGAGAATCTTGAGGCAGTTCCTGTTGCAGTTGTAACTAAGGAGCCACGCCTTGTTCTCAACTGGAGAGGAAAAGAGATCGTAAATATTTCCCGTGCATTCCTGGATACCAACGGTGCACATCAGGAGACTTCCGTTGAGGTTGAGATCCCGTCCAAAGACGGAAACCTTTTTGAAAAACGTCCGGATGTCACAGACGTAAAGAAAAAATGGCTGGATACTCTTGCTGACCTGAATGTATGCTCACAGAAAGGTCTTGTGGAGATGTTTGACGGCTCCATCGGCGCAGGCAGCGTATTTATGCCTCACGGTGGTAAATATCAGCTGACAGAGACACAGTCCATGGTTGCAAAAGTTCCGGTACAGAACGGAAAAACAGAGACAGTTACCATGATGAGCTACGGCTTCGATCCATACCTTTCCTCCTGGAGCCCGTATCATGGAGCATCTTACGCAGTAACAGAGTCTGTTGCCAAGATCGTTGCAACCGGTGGTGACTATAAGAAGATCCGCTTCACATTCCAGGAATACTTCCGTCGTATGACCGAAGATCCGAAGAGATGGAGCCAGCCGTTCTCCGCACTGCTTGGCGCTTATGCGGCACAGATCGGATTCGGCCTTCCTTCCATCGGCGGTAAGGACAGTATGTCCGGAACCTTCAATGACATTGATGTTCCTCCGACACTGGTATCTTTCGCAGTGGATGTTGCAAAAGTAAAAGACGTGATCACACCGGAGCTCAAAAAAGCAGGAAGCAAACTGGTATGGCTCCGTGCAACGAAGGACGCTTATGACCTTCCGGATTATCCGGCTCTTATGGAGCAGTATGACAAATTACATCAGGATATCCAGGCTGGCCGTGTGATCTCCGCATATGCACTTGACCGTCATGGAATCGCCGCAGCAGTCAGCAAGATGGCATTTGGTAACGGTATGGGCGTGAAGATCGAGCATAGCCTTGATCCAAGAGATTTCTTTGCCCCGGCATTCGGAGATATCATCTGCGAAGTTCCGGATGGAAAAGTCGGCGAGCTTGCTATCACTTACACAGTGATCGGTGAGGCTACAGACGATGCGAAATTCTCCTACGGCGATACTGAGATCACTCTGAAAGAGGCACTTTCCACATGGGAGGGCACTCTGGAGAACGTATTCAAGACAGCAGCAGGAACCGAGGATGTCAAAGCAGATGACGGTTCCCTTTACAAAGCAGACAGCATCTATGTATGCAAACATAAAGTGGCAAAACCATGCGTATTCATTCCGGTATTCCCTGGAACAAACTGCGAGTACGACAGCACCCGTGCATTTGAGAGAGCAGGCGCTGAAGTAGATGTAAAAGTATTCAAAAACCTGACAGCAGAAGATATCCATGATTCTGTGGAAATCTTTGAGAAAGCTATCAGTCAGGCACAGATGATCATGTTCCCGGGCGGATTTTCAGCAGGTGATGAGCCGGATGGATCTGCTAAATTCTTTGCAACTGCATTCCAGAACGAGAAGATCAAAGAAGCTGTTATGAAGCTTCTCAATGAGCGCGATGGTCTGGCACTTGGTATCTGCAATGGATTCCAGGCCCTGATCAAACTGGGACTGGTACCGTACGGCGAGATCTGTGGTCAGAAAGAGGATTCTCCGACACTGACCTACAACACCATCGGCCGTCATGTATCCAAGATGGTATATACCAAGGTTGTCAGCAACAAGTCTCCATGGCTTCAGAAAGCACAGCTTGGCGGTGTATACTGCAACCCGGCTTCCCACGGTGAGGGACGTTTCGTTGCAAATGATGAGTGGCTGAAGAAACTCAAAGAAAACGGACAGATCGCAACGGAGTATGTACCGGTAGATGAAACAGGCTATGAGGGCGAGTTCAATGTAAACGGTTCTTATATGAACATCGAAGGTATCACAAGCCCGGATGGACGTGTTCTCGGAAAGATGGCGCACAGCGAGCGTCGTGACGCAGGTGTGGCTGTAAATATCTATGGAGAGCAGGATATCAAGATTTTCGAATCTGGTGTAGAATACTTCAAGTAATATCCGTAAGCTTGCAGTGGCAGGGGATTTCA
>ENA-OOXA01000313-OOXA01000313.1-human-gut-metagenome-genome-assembly--contig:-NODE-313-length-38846-cov-2.679204_pt1 | contig 38846 bp, 26 predicted proteins | sample MGYA00241581_ERZ501331 | MGnify/ENA primary metagenome ERZ501331 (study PRJEB25962, sample SAMEA2042982) | human gut metagenome | biome: human gut; feature: human-associated habitat; material: faeces...
ATAACCTCCTGTGCGTCCATGTATGTGTCATTTACACTTAAAATTATGCACTCCACCGGGCAGAGCCGTATTCCTCTCCCTGACGATACTTCTTTGCGTTCTTCCCCTTAAAGTAGATCACGGCTTTCAGTGCTGCTGCACCGATCAGACCCACCAGCAAGTCGAACGGATGGACACTTGGCAGATAACTCTTGTAGGCCAGACCGAAGTTCATAAAAAGAACCATCAGCCTGTCCACGATGGTATCGCCATTACAGTGTCGGTACAGCCATGCGGCTTTCTCCACCATGTAAAAGGCGATAATGTAAGGAAAATTCAGCAGGATCAGCTTTTTCACATCTGCCGACTGCATCTTTCCGCTGATTGCCGCCGCTGCTTTCTTGCCCCATGCCGTTCCACCTGTCTGGTTAGAGGGGGCTTTACGCGGACGTTTGCTCTGTGCGGTCGTTTTCTTTTTCTGGCTCATCGCACTTGCCCTCTGTCTTTCATCTTTTCCTTGGTGATCTCCCGGTGCTTGGCAACACGCTCCTTTGCCTGCTCCAGCTTCTTGCGGATGGACTGCCGCTGCTCCTTTTTCAGCGAAACTCCGGTGTATTCCTTGAACGCCGCCGTCATAACATCCACATCTTTTGCCTTGAAAAAGACCAGATATTCGGTTTTCCCCTCTTTTTCTGCCTTTTTCAGACTATAATCAATGCCGTACTTCCGGGCTACCCGGTCAAACGACTTGATGTTATTGTCTGTGACAACGATATTGGTAAGCTGTGCGCCGCTCTGTTGCAGGCTCTTGATGCTCTGCTTTCCTCTCTTACATCGGTTCTGCCCTCCCATCTTCTTCGACTGCTGTTTTTTCTTCTCGATCTCTGAAAGCAGCTTTGTCAGTGCTGCTTTCAGAAGCTGCGCCGAGATTTTTCCGCCTTTGATGCACAATGCCATCGTTTTTTCGTTTACTTCATCCTGCACCTGCGCCCTCCTTTCCGGTTTATAGTTTTATCCAAACGGCATCAGACACTGACTGTGCCTGATACCGGGGGAGCTGTATCGCCAAAGACCGAACGAAATTTCTTTCTGCACTGGTGCATCATGTAGCCGCACTCCCTGCGGTGTCGGCAGGAAATGCAGGGATGGTCACTGTCCGTTCCCGGACGCTGGCGCATCATACGTTCAAACGGGCTATTCGTAAAGTTCATAGGCTCACCCCTCCTGTTCTGCCATCGGAAGAATCCCACGCCGTTTCAGTTCGTGGTACAGAAACTTCCTGCCTTTGTGCGTCCATGCCGTATGCAGCTTTTCCACTGCACTGCCATCACTCCGATGGAGCCGGAAAACAAGGTTTGCAGTATATCCCTTGTCCTGATGCTTTGCATACAGCACCCATTGGTTATTGGCCCGGTACTGGATACCGTGCAGATGGAGCAGACGATTGAATACCTTTGCGCCGCAGCCGTACTCTTTTGCGATCTGTGTCGTTGTCACCAGCGAATCCGGCGGCTGTGATTCGTAAAAACGCTTCGGCGGCGCGTGGCTTTTGCACTTGTGCTGATGCAGCAGTTCAATGACTGCCTGCATCCAGTGATCCGTCCCCATGCAGTGCTGTTCTTCGCAGCTGCGAAAACAGTCATTCTTGTGGAAGTGGTGGAGCTTGTACAACTGCTTTGCCATCTCCAGCGTGATCCGATAGTCTTTCACATACCGCTGCACCGTGCGCCCGCCCTCATCCTGCGGACGGACACGGGGAACGAACTCATAGTCCCGGCCCTCCACAAAACCATACTGGCACATCCGGGGGAACCACTTGCGGAAGTCACTCCGAATCTGCATCTGGTCATACAGGTCTCTCGCCCAGATCACCGAGGGAGCCATATCAAAATCCATAAAAAACACGCTCATTGCATCGTCCTCCTTAATTGCTTCTGCCGCCCCATCCGAAATCATGTCTGACCTGTGCAGCGTAATAGCTGTCAATCGTGGTCGGAGCATTATACAGTGTAGCAAGCAGATATTGTTTGATGTTTCGTACCTGTGTGGTATTGCTTTTCAGGCATTCCATTACATACTGGATGTGCATGGAATCCAGCTTCATCAGACGGCTTTTGACCACCTCTTTCGGCTTTTCTTCCCCACAAATGCGCAGAAACTTCTTTCTGCTGGTTACGGTTTCCACAAGAAGTTCCAGAATCTCCATCAGGATTTCCCGGTCATGTGGGAAGTTCTTCTCTAAGATTGGGATTTCCAGCTTGTCTTGAAAATAGAAGCGATACCTTTCATCTTCCCACATCTCCCCGGATATGTTTTCACCAGATTGTGTAGAATAGATTAGATCAGTCTCACTACTATCAGTCTTACTTCCGTTTGATTTCCATACTCCCGGAAGTTCGCTTTTCAAACCACCAGAAGTTTGATTTTCATACTTCCAGTAGTTCGATTGTGAAAGTCCCGCATAGAGGTCTTTCACATAGAGCAGGTTCGGCTTTCCCAAGCCCTGCCTGCGCCGCTCAATAAGCTGATATTCGTGTTCCAGCTCGTCCAGCAGTTTGACCGCTTTTTGTCTGGCACATCGAATCGAATCCATGATTTCATCTATCGTACAGATGATGTAGGCATTTCCATTCTCGTCCTGCCAGCCATTTTTAAGCGAGAGATTCATCCGATCCAGCAAGACTGCATACAGCAGCTTTGCATCGCCAGACATCTTTTCAAACAGGTCTACCTTGATGAGTGCTTTCGGCACACGGTAGAAACTGTATCGGTCTGCTTCCAGACCTCTGAAATACGGGTACTTCATGTAGATTCATCACCTCCCCTCCTGCTGGATTTGCACTATTATAAATAACAGTACATTCCTACGACGGAGCATCTTGCGACACCCCGCCGCATTGTATCTGCTGTTATTTGAGCTTTGCCATTCTGCCCCAGCCCGTTCCTGCCCCATATTTCAGCGGCGTTTTCTCTGACAAGACACGCAGGATGCACATTCAGTATCAGAAGTATCTCTCTGGGATGGCTTATTCAATTTTCAAGGTTCCGGTGAGAGGTTTTGTATTGTCCTCTCATCCTTAGAATCGGAGAAAGGTCATTTCGCAAGGTGTTTTTGAAAAAAACTCAAAAAAATTTTTGAGCCGCCCAATTCAGATTGTTTTCTGTGATTGGACGGCTCATCTTTTGATTATGTATAATATGTTAGCAACTGCACAGTGCCCGGAAGTGTTTTTTCTGTATCTTGTAAATTGCTGCGTTATAAATTCCGGTAAGATTCTGGCGGGTCATGCCAAGGTGTTTTGCCGCCTCTGTAAAAGAAAGACCATGGAACAGGTGGATGTGAACGACCTTTCTCTGCAAATCAGTCAAAGTAGAGAGCAATTCTTCCACTCTTTCCTCACTTATCATTCTTTCCAGTGTGCTGACTGCTTCATCGACTCCCTCCAGGATTTCTTCCTTATACTCCCTGTCCTCACGGGATGGCATCCATTTTCCCTGAATGATCTCGTAGTTCATGAAAATACGATCCTCTCCTTCCAGAACCAGACGGATGTGCCACTCGTATTCATCAAATTCCTCTTCCTCAATGTGATGCCCCGCACCCTCCAGTGCATCATATTTATAATGTACGCAGTTGCGAAGCGAGAAAACGGTCACTCTTTTATGCGCCCGGTAAATCACATAACCATTTTGGTAGACACTGATGCTTCCATGATTTTCCAGAATCTTCTCAGCTACCACTGGCACACCAGATACCTCAAGTGCCTTCACGGTTGGAACACGCTGTTCCTTGTACGAAGGGAGTTCAACAAGCTTTTTCAGATCCTTGAATGTCATCATAATGTCCAACCTTTCTGCCTTTTGGCTGCGGGCGGTCTGAAACAAAAAATGCAGCAAAAGTTGTCCCAGACTTACCCGTTTTTTTTGAACGGGAAGTCTAAGACTTCTCCTACTGCATCGCTATTTCATGATTCACTTTTAAGGTGTGATGTTTAGTCTCTCATATATAGAATTGCTGGAAGGGCATTTCGCAAGGTGTTTTTGAAAAAAAATAAAAAAAGCCGGAACAGGATGAACTACTTGCAGGCGCACTACTGCGCTGCATTCGCTCATTCTGTTCCGGCCTATATCACATATTGCTACGGTATCGCTCTAAACAAACAGATATTATATTGTAGACCCAAAAGAACGTCTGGTGGAGCTGGTCGGCTAACCAGGTGCCGCCTAAGATTCCACCTCTGCGCTTTCAGTGTCCGATGAAGCACTCTGCTTCAGGCTTCTTTCCGTTGGTTCTCTGCTGTGAAAAATTCGATACTCTTCACGGGAAGGCCGTGAATGCACTCCACCAGAGATTCAGCAATTACGACAAAATCAGCATCACTGTATGCTTCCTTTGCATCCAGAGTTGCGGTCAAATCCAACTCTTTTTCTGCCAGATACTTTTCAATATATTCGTCCTGAATCGGGGACTTCTTATTATTGATCAGCTCCACTTTCTCAGGGATGATATCCACAGCAGTCACCTTGTGGTGCTGAGATAACAGCGTAGCAATGGAAAGACCAACATATCCCCCTGATGTCAAGATAGGGACAAAAAAATTCTCAAAAAAAGCAAAAAAATAAGCCCCACAAGGCTTTTCTGACAATTCTTTGAATCATCAGGGCCTTGTAGGGCTATCCGTTATCTTATGCTATTTTATTTTCACACTGCCTGTAATGGGGTGTTCTCCATTGTTTCCTTAAACTGCTCAACTGTCATCTTTGCTTTTGCCGCAGCACGCTCCAGCGGTAAATCACCCTCTCGAACAAGCTGAACCAGCATCCGAATCTCGCCAATTCCGATGCCTTCGATTCTGCCTTCCTGACGGCCTTCTTCACGGCCTTCGGCTCTTACGCCTTGACTAAGATTGCACACTTCAAGCACCTCTCTTTCCAGTTCTTCGCTCATTGCAACGCCAAACTCTTCTTCCAGAATCTTCTTTTTCTCCGAACCTGATCTTGTGGAAGATAACAGCACTTCCATAAATTTCAGGATTCCCTTATGATTCTCCGTCCCTGGCTTGCCTAAACAAATCATTACGACACTCATCAAATCGTAGTTTTCGGTTTCTTCCTGCGCTTCTCCAATCAACTGTTCGGGTTTGATGGAGTACCGGGTAAGCGTATTTTCAAAACCATCTGACGGCTGAGTACAAATCCAGATGGAGTAGACCTTACGAATCTTCCCATATTCAGATTTTGTAAAAATCGGACCGTGCTGTGCAGAAATCATTCTGCTACAATAATAGATTGCCCGTTTCGTCAATGGGTATCCCGGCTTGAATTTTGTCTGTGCTTCCACATTGATAATCAGACGAATGACTTCTTCCTGTTCTGCACTGTCCGCAGATTTCGGTGCGATTGCGTCAAAGCGAACATCGTAGAACAATGTTCCCTCGGTCAGCGTAGAGTCCTCGTTGTTACTACCCTTGATTACATCTGTTGACTTTTTGGGTCTGTTCGTATCATCGACATGAACACCAACAGAGCCAACCTCCGGGGTTCCCTCGATGTATTTCTCAACAATATCATCTACGGTGCAATCGCTGTATTCATTCACACAGCCTTTCATGATCTGTGCCAGAATCTGTTTGTTTGCCAACAGCTTTTTCGCTGTTCTGTCATACCTCGAATCATACTCTGTCTGATCTATCGTGTGGGCAAGCTGATTTTCCACCGTGCCTTGTTTTTCCATCGGCATTCACTTCCTCGCAGTAGATTCAACAAGAGCGTAAACTCTCCTATCGTACTTCCATCTTACCATAATTCACCGCCCATATCAAGCAACCAACTGTAAACTTTCCTTGCACGGAGTTGTCCATATTATTGCATTCTTCGCCACTGTTATATCATAGGCAACTAATTATTTCAGAACCCACTAATGTGAGATTCACATTTCAGTCAGTACTCTCCCGTTTTCTATCTGCATCGCATCCGTTATCTTAAACGAAACAAGTCGCTGCTGTGGAAAAGCTCTTCCGATCAGCCGATAGGACATTTTCTTGTCCCACCCAGAATCCCCGTAAATCATGCGAACCAATGCCATACACTTGATTTCGCCGCTATTAGATTCGTCTGGTTTTCCCACACGATGCGCTCCTGATTCTTCTGCTCCACACGCCTGTACAGCTATCTGTTTCATTTTACGATTATACAGAAACCGATAGTGTGACGGCCATTCTAACGCTTCCAGCGTTTTTCTGAAGACCGTGATTCGTCCCTCTTCCTCGCAGAAACTCATGCCAAGTCCTGCCTGTTGCTCCGTTTTCTGTTCTGTTTTTTGCATATTGCTCACCTCCCACAAATGGACAGACCCTCCCCTTGTACAACCTGTCAATTAGTCCTTTCCAGCTTCAGGAGCAATCTTTCCTGTCAGAATCCCCATTGACACATACCCATCCATTTGCTTGACTTCAGATTCTTTCCGGTGTTCTTCCACAGGCACACCAAAAGTTCCCACAATATCATCCAGGTAAAATCCCTTTCGGCTGTTCACAGGTTTTGTTGACGCAGCATTATCCTGCGAATCGACTGCGTTCTTTTTTCTCTGTCCTTCATGAAAAATTTCTGGCACAAGCAGATCAAAAACATACAGAGTTTCACCCTCAAAGGTAATCCTGTACCCCAGCATTTTATATCGGCACTCGCTGTCCCATCCCATTTTCTGATAAACTAAAGTCGCAAATGGCTTGCAGGACATCTTCCGGCTTTTGCGCTTATCCGGTTTTGCCACGCACCAACGCAGAGCGTCCTTATCATTTTCATCACACCCACGAACAACGATACGCTTCAAATCATTGTTGAACATGACATGAACGTAGACCACATCCTCCAGCCCTGTGATACAGGCTGTATTGAATGTGATACTATCTTTACGAATCACGATTGCCGGGTCACGCAGATGGGCAAACAATTCCTTTCGCACGACCTGGTAGCCATCATACGAAAAGGCACTTTCCAGTTCTTCCGCCCGTGCGTCTCTATCATCCTGCACAATCTGCTTCTCTGGCGGCATGATTGTTGTGTTTTCTTCATTCATCTATAATCAGTCCATCCTTCCATTATCTTCTCCGCTTCACGGAGCAACTCATTTAGACTTTCTGCCGTAAATATGTTCATTTCCTCTATCTCCGTCGCAGGACGAAATACATCCCAGTTTCCGGCATAATGCTCCTGCCGTAAGATACCCACCTGTGCTATACTTGTAATCGGCTGTCCAAATGTTCCAGCCCACTCTGGTGGAAAAATGTAAATCTTCTTTTTGACCGTTTCGCCCTCATCTTCTTCGGTGTTTTCCTTTGGAGGCAGAACGATTTCTTCCACCTTAATCATTTCAGGCTCATCAAATGCGAACAGCATCATTTTGTTATCGCCCTGCTCCAAAAACTGGCCACGGAACCGATAACGCAAATCCTCATCCCATTCCATAATGTCAAATAAAGTCTTTGCAAGTCCACGACAGCCCAAAGTGCTTGCACACCAACGTCCCTCTTTCAGTCTGCCCCAACGGATCGCGTTTGGATTATTCTTGTCACAGGGGCGAATGGCAATGCAGCGTTCAACAGAATTTAGCAGCAGCTCCACATATTCAACATTTTCAAACTTTTTCAAGCAAGCGGTGTTAAAGCGCAATCGTCCATTAGAAATCGTCATAGCCGGATTCTGCATAGTAGAAAAATACTGTACCCTGACTATTTCATAGCCCGTCAGATCAAGACGCTTTTTCACATCCGCAGTAACAGTGACATCCGGTTCTTTCATCACGCTTTCAGAGGCTTTCCTGTATTCTTCTGCCGAAAAACCTGTCCAATCCTTATCAAAAGGCACATATCCTCGCAAAATCCCATCTTCAACCACGCTCAACACGGGCAAGGGTCTGTTTTTCTTTGAATAATTGCGGGATGCCCGCAGATGATTGGCTGCATTAAAAACTTCTCTGGAAACAATGGCTTCATGGTGATTCTTCTGCCTGTACTGTGTCCGATCATTGTTGTTTTTCTTTGATTTATGCGTCAAAAAGTTCGGTGTAAAGGTCTTTCTTGCCAGTACATCACCACAATGGCGCTCATTTGCCAGAACACCTGCAAGTGTACCGGGATTCCACTCCACACGTCCCAACTTCGTCTTACGGCTATACTCCATCAAAAGAGTTGCAATCTCCGTAAGCGAATATCCATTCAGGTACAGGTAGTAAATCACCTTTACCGTCTGTGCTTCCTCCGGGTTAATTACAAGGTTGCCTTCCTCGTCTTTATCGTATCCAAGCAATGCAGGGGTCAGGAACAGGCCACGGCTGAACCGCCGATCAATCGACCAGTTCATAATGATAGATTTGGAATGCGATTCTTCCTCTGCCACAGATGCCAGAATCGTCAGAATCATGCGTCCATTGCTGTCCAGCGTATAGATATTATCTGCTTCAAATTTCACACCCACAGGCGGATTCAGATTTTTCAGAAGTTCAATCACAGAAAGGCAGTCAACTATATTTCGAGCAAAACGGGCAATGGATTTTGTAAGAACAAGGTCAATCTTGCCTGCCTTGCAGTCCTCAATCAACTGCTGCATCCCTTTTCGGTGTTCCAGAGATGTGCCGCTGATGCCCTCATCCGCATAGATTCCAACAAATACCCATCCCGGCTGTGCCTGAATATAATCCGTATAATAGTTTTTCTGAAGTTCATACGAAGAAGTCTGTTCATCATTATCCGTGGAAACACGGATATATGCTGCCACACGCCGAATCACAGAACTTGTTTCCAAATCCTCTATGATTTTGGCGGGAATGACTTCCAATTCCGATATATCTACGCCCTTATAGCGGTCTCTGATTTTTTGCTTACGGTCTACTGCTTCTACTTCACCGGTAATCATGTGCTTTTCCTCATTCTCCCGTATGGATGCTCCAATACCACTGTCGCATCTTCCGATAACTTCGGATACCGAGTTCTTTCTTCGTATTTTCTGCGGTTCTGCGGCTGATTCCTTCATCTTTCATCCGCATATAGATTTCTCTTGCTCTCATATCGCCATCAGAAAGCAACTTTTTTATCAGATATGCTGCCTTTTCTGTTTTTGACTCAAATTCCGGCACTTTCGGTTGTTCCGATGAAACGAATGTGCTCTTGCACTCCAACCATTGAAAACCCATCTCCGCTGTTATAGAAAACCGAATTTCTCCATCAGACGGAGCCAAACTGTTTTTTATCTGCCGAACAATACGAATATCTGTATCTTTCTGGTCACGCTCCACCTGCAAAACACTTCGCGCAGCAGCAACCACATCTATGCTGCCAAGGCTTCGGTACAAACCTTTCGTTCCCTCTTTCTTATTGAGATGACCAATCAGCACAATGGCACAATCATATACTGAAGCCCACATTCCGAGACGCTGCATCAGTTTTCTGGCTCTCCCTGCAATCTGGAGGTCAGAATCACTTCCTAAATACGCCTGAATCGGGTCTATAACTACAAGCCGTGGGCGAAATTCAATGATTGCCTGACGGATACGCTCATCATCCAGTGTTAGACCACTGTATGTTTCTTCATTGATAAAAGCTACTTTTCTACAATCTGCGCCACATCTTTCCAGTCTGGGTTTAATGGTATCTGATACTCCATCTTCCGAACACTGGTAGATAACCCTCTGCGGCGTCCCAACAGGCTTTCCATCCGGTGTTTTCCCACCCTTAGAAAGTTCCGCAATCAGATTCATCATCATGGTTGACTTTCCATCGCCGGGATCGCCTTGTAGCAATGTTATCTTTCCCACTGCAATGAATGGATACCACAACCAGTGAACAGAAGTTGCCTGCACATCACTATATAATGTAAGAATTCTTTTTTCTACCTTGTCCGCCATCGTCTTTCCTTCCTATTTGCAGTCTTTTCCTACCTCTATTATAAAGCATTCGTTGCGTTTTGACTGCTACCCATCAGGTAGCATGAGTTGCCTTTTGCTACCCAGTAGGTAGCAAAACAGCCTAAGACCACAGAGCAGCTAGCAGTGTGTCCCTTTGCGGTCTTAGAACCTTTGATATAGAGTTGCTCTGCCTACCATCATGCGAGATAATTGTACTGCCTTATGCGGGGAATCATAAGGAGAAAAGCACATGGCTACTGATTATAAAGCTTTGGGCAAGCGCATTTCAAATGCCCGAAAACAAGCTGGTATCACGCAAGAGGCCCTTGGAGAGCAGCTTAACATGACACGAAAACATATTAGCGTAATCGAATCCGCTATCAAACGCCCAAGTCTTGATGCACTGGTTGATATTGCCAATGCTCTTGACGTATCGACTGATGATTTGCTGGTAGATAGTTTGATGCACTCGACTTCAACCTCAAATTCCGAAATTCACCGTCTTCTCTTGGACTGCAATGAAATCGAACAGGAAATTCTCACTCGGATGGTAAGAGAGATGAAAGCCATACTGTACGGTTTGGGAATCTGATTTTGTAGCCCGCTGATCATATAACAAAAAAGCCCGCATAAGACACAGCTGCACTTCGGATTACACCGGGGTGCTGTCTGTGGCTTATGCGGTCAAAGTCATTCCTACGGAATGAAATGCCCGCCTGATCGAGAAGATTTACGAATCCTCTCAACCAGACGGGCATTCTTTTTGCTCACCTTGCTGTTTCTATGCAGTTATGCGCCATACTTTTCCAATGCTCTCCGAATCACATCCTCACAGTTAAACTCAACTTTCATCGTCTGATCGTCATACAGATAAACCATGCTGACAAAAGCATCTACACATTCCTTGGTCAGACCGCCTATGTATGTTTTTTGACTTGCCTGCTTTGTCAGGTTGCGGATTTCTTCATCCAGTGCATCGGCACACTCCTGTTCTTCCTTTTCTGTCCGTATGCTATCCTGCAATGCAGCCAGTTTTTCCGAAAGGGTCTTTTTCTTTTCTATGTACACATCTCGCCGTAGCACACCGTCTGCATACGATTCATATAGTTTGATTTGCTCTACCCGAATGGCTTCTGCTTGCTTTTCCAAGTCCTCAATGTCCACGCAGCGCACCGTGATAGACTGCTTTTCCTGCATTCCCTGATTTACCACATCCAGCGCATAGAATACTGTTTTTATCGCACGAGCCACTTTTGCATTCACCGAATATTCTCTGTAATAGCCGCCGTAGCATTTAGAGAACTTTCCGGCTGACCGTTTATAGCCGCAATAGAAAACCATTTCCCCATATTGCCTTTCGTGGCGAAGCTGCCGATTACAGTTTCCGCAGCAGATTTTTCCTTTTAACGCAAAATCATCATCCACCTTATATTGAATTGGAGTTACGTTACGGATTGCTTTCTGTGCCTGGTAGTATTCATCTTTTGTCACGATGGCCTCATGAGCGTTTTCTGCGATGATCCACTTATCCTCCGGGAGCGTCCGAACAGAGGTAGTATTCACATCAATTTTCTTTCTTCTCCCCATAACCAACGCACCAGTGTATTCATACCGTCTAAGGATTCTCCACACGATTGCCGCGTTCCATAACATTTCACTGTCCGGGGCAATAATAGGATTGCTGCCCATCAGCAGATTCTTTCGTTTCGCATACAATCCCGGCGTAGGAAGATTTAATTCGTTCATGCCGTAGGCGATCTGCGTTGTATTGCGGCCGGACAATGCTAATTCAAATACTTTTTTCACGCAGGGTGCTGCCTCCGGGTCAATCTCCCACCGCTGCCCACCTTTCTTGTTCCACACATATCCAAAAGGGACATTCGTGCAGGTGGCTTTCCCGTTCTTCCAGTTCGTTTCCAGAGCAGCCCGAATCTTTTTCGCAATATCCCGGCTATACATATTATTCACCAGATTGCTGACCGCCACTTCGATTCCCGGTGTTCCGTTGTTCAGTTTCATGCTGTCAAAGGAATTATTCACAGCAATAAACCGAACTCCCATCAACGGAAAAATCTGTTCAATGTAATCGCCAACACCGATATAGTCACGACCAAGGCGGGATAAATCCTTTACCATGATGACTTTTATATCGCCCTGCTTCAAATCCACGATCATTTTCTGAAAAGCCGGACGATTAAAATTTGTTCCAGTATAGCCATCATCTACATATTCTACAATCTCGCCAAACAAATCTTCCTGCTTCCCAATGTAATCGTGGAGCAGCATCCGTTGGTTCTCAATGCTGTTACTTTCATCCTTGCTGCCCTTTTTCAAATCTCCGTCTGCCAATGATAAGCGGAGATAGATTGCAATTTTATCATTCATTCTGAACCTCCGACATGATTGCAAGCACTTCCTGATAGGGGTCGCTACACTTAAATTCGACCTCCACAGAATTGTCCATTCCTACATAGATTCTCTTGATAAGTTCATGCACCAGTTCTTCATCAAATTCATTTTGATTCAGAATCCCGCGCATCCGCTCCATCTGCGCATCGCAGATTTTGATTCTTTTTTCCAGTTCCAATGCACGTTGACGCTGCTTTTGCAGTTCATGTTCCAACCGCTGCTTTTCTGCTATGTAGTGTTCCTTTAGCTGACTGTATTCATCTTCGTCCAGAATTTCAGCTTTATAGTCCTCATATAAGCGCAACCGCCGTTCTTCAGCTTCCTGAATCCGAAACAGGATAGAGTTTTCTTTCATTTTGATGGAACGAGCCGAATCCAGATTGCTGCTGCGCATCATGTCTTTTACCAGCTTTTCTTCTTCACACATGGTAGACACCAGATGATGAATCTGATCCATCGCCACCATCATCAGCATTTTCTCCGGCACCGCATGATAGGCGCAGGGAGTCGTGTTCTTCTTTCTTTTGCAAATGAACACTCCATAGTGCGTTTCTTTCACCGTACCATGCACTCTCCGTTCAAACGTCATGTTGCGTCTGCAACAGCCACAGTAAACCATTCCTGAGAGATGGTTATAACACTTTTCTCTGGTTGCCTTGGAACGAGCCATCGCCATTTCCCGTTTTTCCTTATTCTGTTCCCGCCGTGCCTGCACTTTTTCAAAATCCGATTTCAGAATGATTGCTTCATGCGCGTTTTCAACAATATGCCATTCCTTCTTTTCCACTGGATGGAGGCCAATCCCTTTGTATGATGCAGTTTGCGTTTTTCCAGATACCAGTTCTCCAATATAGGCACTGCTGTTTAAAATACGAAGAACCGTACTGGGGTGCCATTTATTATAGGTAGGGTCATCTCCCTCATGTAATTTGCGATTCAGCCGTTCGTTCGGCCTTGCTACTTCTAAAAATTCCAACCTGCGGGCAATTTCGTTTGTACTCACTCCTGCAAGATACCATTGATAGATCAGTTTGACCCACTTCGCATCCTCAGTCGCTTCAAGCTTATTTCCCTGTTGGTTCAACTGATAGCCATACGGTGTACACCACGATGTAGGGATTCCCTTCTCGCGGCGCATCTGGTAACTAAGGCTGATTTTCTTTGAAATGTCCTTCGCGTACAAGCTGTTTACCATGTTCTTGATGGGAACCGCAAGACTATCCACATCCGACTGCCGGATGTTGTCAAAATCATCGTTGATGGCGATAAAACGAACATGGAGCATCGGGAAAATAGTTTCCAGATAGCTTCCCGTTTCGATATAGTCACGACCAAATCGAGATAAGTCCTTCACTACGATGCACTGAATTTTGCCTGTCCGTATATCCTGCATCATACGCTCAAATTCTGGTCGGTCAAAACGTGTTCCCGTAAAACCATTGTCTGCATAGGTATCGGTCAGCGTCAGTTCCGGGTTTTCCCTGATATAATTATGAATTTGCAAAATCTGTGTGTGCAGGGAATCTTCTGTTTCATGCCCGCCGTTCTCAACCGACAGCCGCGCATACGCTGCCGTGCGCAGAAGTTCTTTTTCGTTTTGCTGTACGGCCTCCTGCACAGCAGCCTGCGGCATCATATTCTTTCTACTCTTTCTTGCCATTACAATCTTCCTCTCCGTTGTTCAGCCATTCTTCCGGGAAGAATCTCTTCCACTCACTTTCTTGTAGGATCACTTCTACCTGTTCAAAATCTACGATCCATACATGGTCAAGCCATTCTTTAAAATGTGTGCGCTCCAATTTTTCAGGAATTGAAATCGCTCGGAACTTCATCAACCAGGGATTTCCATGGCTAAATGCTTTTTCTATGTCATTAACAGCCAGCATTACTTTTTTAAAAGCCGCTTCCTGCTTCTGGACCGCCACCTGATACTGATGTTCATACTCCTCTACCTGTTCTAGTAAAATTGATCCCTGCTCGTATTGCCGATAAACTGCTGTTCGTTCATCGTCCTTGGCCATCAAGTGCGCAACGATCTCATTTGCTCTTTTTCTGTACTGCAACAGTCCAGCATCCATGCACTGCTTGACTTTCTCAGGATTCAAGTCCAGCACCCTATCAATATGCGCAGCTTGCATTTTTTCTTTTTCCAAAGCTGAAAGAATCTCTCGAAAGATTTTCTCGCTTTCGATGAAAGGGGCTTTTCCAGAGAAGCATCTATACCCCTTGTCAAACGAATAGATTTGCTGGCTTTCATCTTCTGATGTTCTGCACAGCAGACCTTTTCCACTTTCCTTGTCATAGATTTTTTTGAAGAGCAGATTTGGTTTTTTTCGAGCCTTTTTTCTCGAAGGCAACCTCGTAGATTCCAACTTTTTCTGAGCTTTCTGAAATTCCGTCTTTGAAACAATCGCCGGAACCTCCAATTCTCGCTTTGCCTTTGCCAGTGTCAGCGTACACTTTCCGATATAGAGTGGATTTTTCAAAATCGAGCGAATTGTTGAATCCTGCCACTTATTTTTTGTTCTTGATCTTTTTTTCTTTGCCATCTGGACTTGCGGTGTTTGAACGCCCTGTACATCCAATGCTCTTGCGATTTCCGGGATTTTCATATCTTCCAGATACATCTGAAAAATCAGCTTTACAACCTGTGCGCTTTCAGGATTAAGAACAAGGCTTCTGCGATCTTCCGACAGCGCATAACCATATTTAGCCTGTCGATGGGTCAATGTACCTTCTTCAAAGTGATTCTGGCGATTGGTAATAAATTCCGAACGAATCTTATCAATGGTCTTTCCATTGAAATACTCTGCAACCTCTTCGGCAGTTTTGTCTATGCTGCAAAAGTCATCTTCCACAACTGCAAATTGGATACCAAGCGGATAGAACGTCCTCTGCAGTGCTTCAATGGCAAACGGAAGGGTTCTTCCACAGCGGAAGATAGAATCCACAACAACTGCATCAAATTTCCGAGCCATCCCATCCTGTACCAATTTGTCAAAGCCCTCCGTGGCTTCTGCTGTTCTCCTGCGGTCACTGTATTTTTCGGATACGCTGCACCCGCACTTTTTTAGATACCGTGCAATGCGCTCATTCTGTTCCGCAATCGTATTGGATGGATTTTCTTCTCCGATCCTGCTGGAAATCGACCTTGTATAACTGACCCATTTCATTCCTCTGCCACCTCATTTCCATGATGTGCTTGATATTCCATAAATTTTTCTGTGATACTGTGCAGTTCATCCTCGAAGCAGAAATGAATTTCAATCTCTGTTTTGCTATGAACATCTATGTGGTCGATCAGTTCCACCACGACCCTGCGTTCGAGCGTTTTGATATGTTCGTACTGCTTAAATTCTTCCAACCAAGTAGGAAGCAGTGTGTCGTGCTTTAATGCCTCCTGCTTCTTTTCGCGGATTTCCTGAATCTTATCCTGTGCCTCTTTTATCTTCTGCGCAAAGCGAGTATTCATTTCTCCGTACTCTTCCCGACTGACAACATCATCGCATAAGTCCTGATACAGACGGATTTTTAAATTACTGTACCGTTCTAATTCAGCTTCCAGTGCAGTGATCTGGCTGTCCAGAATCTTTATGCCAATCTGTTCGCCGCTTGCCAACTCTGCATTGGAGAGTACCTTTTCCGCTTCTACAAGAAGTGTCACTTGATGCCGGATCGCAGCCAGAACACTTTCCGTCAACTTCTCACTGTTTATCATGTGCGGTGTGCAGCCGCCGCCATTCTTATAGGTAGAGCAGTGATAGTATTGATACTTCTTCCCGTTTTTCGTCACCGTGCGGCGAATCATATTCTGCCCGCAGTCTGCACAGCGCAGAAAACCTGATAATGGATAAACTGTTGTCTGCGATGGTGCGGTACGAGTGTCCAGTTCCAACAACTGTTGTACTTGCTGGAACTCGCCTTTGCTGATAATGGCATCATGCGCATCTTCCACCCGAATCCAGTTTTCACTTCCAACATCATGGCTCTTTTTTACTTTGTAATTGATTTTCCTGCGTTTACCCTGAATCAATGTTCCCGTATAGGATTCATTTTTCAAAATACGATTGACGGAAACCACTGTCCACTTCTGATTCAGCCCAGCCTGAAAACCGCAGGTATAGTTGAATCCATTGGCTCTCTTATACTCGTTTGGCGGCAGGACACCCAGTTCGTTCAAGTGACTGGCAATGCGCTGTGAACTCATTCCGTTCAATTTCTGCTTGAATATTTCCTGCACAATGCCCGCAGCGTATTCATCTATAATCAGATGATTCTTGTCTTTCGGGTCTTTCTGATACCCGTATCCTGCAAAGCTGCCAATGAACTGACCTTCTTTCCGTTTCACATCCAAGTGACTTCTGACACGCATCGAAATGTCACGGCAATAGGTATCGTTGATAAGATTGTTGAACGGAATCAGGATACGTCCCTTATCATCGTTTTCTTCCGCACTGTCATAATGATCGTTGATGGCGATGAACCGGACTCCCATAAATGGAAAGATTCTTTCCAGATAACGTCCTGTTTCAATGTAGTTTCTGCCGAATCGTGATAAGTCCTTGACGATAATACAGTTGATTTTCCGATTCTCAATGTCCTGTATCATCCGTTTGAAATCCGGGCGTTCAAAATTCGTACCACTGTATCCATCGTCTACATACTCATCGACCTTATGCAGTTCCGGGTGCTTTCCCAGATAATCATTCAGTAAAGCTCTTTGATTTTTGATGCTGTTGCTTTCCTGCTGATCGCCGTCCGAACGTGACAATCGAAGATACACAGCACAGCGATATTGTCCATTTTCCTGAAAAAACATAAAAAGCCGATAACCTCCTTAATCTATTTGTCGTTCTGACAATAAACCAAGAAAATTATCGGCTTTAGTTAGCATATTCTGTTTTGACCCAAAGCCATTATCTCATATTTCGCGGTCCATGTCAACGCTTTAATGTGCTAAAGTGTAAATTTTCTTCTGCTTTCTTCTTTTTTATCTCCGATGCGTCCGTGCGCATTTTTTCAGTGTGTCCTCTAATCGGTTCTCTCCCGCAAAGCTGATCTTCACTACCATGCCCTTGTCGAGATAGCAATAAGGGTTCTTGATCTGCGAAATGAAATCGACCATCCGCTCCCGCTGCGACAAGTCTTTTCTAATTTCCACTTCGTTGATGTCTACCAGTTCCTTGCGGTTCACATTACGGAGATCGGTCTGTGCCATCTGGCGCAGGCTTTCCATGGTGTGATAGGTTCGTGCAGTTGTTTCGGTCATTCACTCATTCCTTTCTGTTTTTGGGGTGGTGTGTCAGCCTCTTTCACTTATAGAATTGGAGAAAGGCCATTTCGCAAGGTATTTCAAAAATTTTTTGTCTTTTTTCAAAAACACCTTGCGAAACACGCTCTGCCCGATTCTAAAGATAGAAGAACCCGAAAAATGCGTAAGGCAACGGCTTCACCGTAAGTAGGGCAAGATTCGCCTGGAGTAACTCAAAATTCACTTTCGTGATTTTTCGTTACCGGCAATCTTGATGGGGATTCCGCTTCCCCATTCCCTCGGTACGCACAAAATCTCTGATTTTGGCTATTTGGCTTCCACTAAAGTGGTCGCAGCCGACCGCCTACGGCTTGTCGGGATTTGCTTCGCAAATAAATTTGAAGGGAGTTTCTATCTATGGGCAGAAGAAAAAAGTGCGAGCAGATAAAAAGAACAAATAACGTAATGGTACGTTTTACGGATGCCGAGTACGCTTCTATTTCCATTTCTGCTGAACAGGCAGGCTATCCGGTTGCCGTTTATGTCAGGAAGAGTGCGCTGGACGAACGCATCGAAGTCCACTACAACATCACTGCAGAACTTCCCGAACTTCAAAAACTGATTGCTGAGTATTCTGCCATCGGCAACAACCTAAATCAGATTGCCCAATACTTCCACTCTGGCGGTTTCTATTCCAAGTCAATGCAGGACGAGATCAACCGCCATCTCACTGCATTATGGCAGCTTCGGCAGGAAGCAATCAAATTAGGGGGAACCTATCATGGCCGTGTTAAAACACATCGCAATAAAAAACGCTGATTACAGTGCGGCAGTCTGCTATTTGAAATATCAGCATGATGAACGACACTTAAAACCGCTCCTTGATGAAAACGGGAGCATGATGCTCCGCAGCGAATTTCACATGAATGGAGTAAACTGCAATCCCGACACCTTTGATCTTGAGTGCGAAATGCTCAATGACCAGTATCGAAAAAACTACCGATACGACGAAGTCAAGTCCCATCACTATATCATCAGTTTTGATCCGCGCGATAAAGACGAACACCATCTTACTGGCGAGAAAGCACAAACCCTGGGACTTGAATTTGTGAAGAATCATCTTCCCGGCCATCAAGCATTGGTCTGTACTCACACGGATGGACATAATGGCAGTGGCAACATCCATGTTCATATCATAATCAACAGCTTACGGAAACTGGACATAGAGCCACAGTCATACACCACACGCAGCATTGACTGCAAAGCAGGATACAAACATCACCTGACAAAAGATTATCTAAAATACTTACAGCAAGAACTTATGAATCTATGCCAGCGTGAAAATCTGTATCAGGTCGATCTTCTCTCTCCGGCTCAACATAAAATCACTGAAGCTGAATACTGGTTGCAAAAGCGAGGGCAGAAAGAGCTGGAAGATATAAACGAACAGATCATTGCTGATGGCATGAATCCAATGGAAACAACATTTCAGACTCGTAAGCAGTTTGTTCGGAATGTTGTTTCAGAGATTTCTTCCTCCGCAATTTCGTTTGAAGATTTTCAAAGCCAGTTATTTGAAAAGTATAAGATTCATGTGAAAGAAAATCGGGGAAGATATAGCTATCTGCATCCAGAGCAAGAGAAGTACATTTCTGGTCGCTCTTTAGGCACAAATTTTGATAAAGATTATTTGCTCAATCTTTTTGAAGCCAATGCACTTGCTGCTGAGCAAGAAGAAAAGCAACGACAGACCATGCCCGATTACCATGCAGACCCGATTGCCATTCTCTTCATTCGCTCTGATCTGCGTCTTGTTGTGGACTTGCAGAACTGTATTAAGGCTCAACAGAGCAGAGCCTATGCTCAAAAAGTCAAAATTTCCAATCTTCAGCAGATGGCAAAGACCGTAGCTTACATTCAGGAAAACGGATTCGATACCAGAGAAAATTTACAGACAACCTACGATAGCATCACATTACAGATGCACGATGCACGGCAAAAGACAAAGGACACCGAAACACAAATCAAATCTGTGAATGAGCAAATCCACTATCTGGGTCAGTATCTTTCCACAAAATCCACCTACAATGAATTTTTGAAAGCTCGCTTCAAAGGAAAATTTCGCAAGGATCACGCTGATGAAATTGAGAAGCACGAAAAAGCCGCCCAGATTCTGAAAGCACAAAATCCAGACGGCTCACTTCCGAAGATGAAAGATTTGAAGCTTGAAAAAGAACGATTACTTGCCTTGAAAGCGGCTCAATACGACACCTATACCTATTATAAAGATTATCAAAAAGAATTGCGAACAGCCTGTGCCAATGTTGACAGCATCTTGGGACAGCACCACATTCGAGATCACATTCAACGCACAGAACAGACCCTTTAAGCAAAAAAGAGCCACCATACGCTACCCTTTTGTTGGGTAAGCCTATGGTGGCTCTTGCACTATTTTCAGTTTTTAAGCGTCCCTGTATTTCAAGAAACCATTTTGTAATTCCACAAAGCGATCCTGAAATATTTCTTCCAACGCCTGTTTGCAGGGAACCCTCTGCATCCGGGCAACAACAGATCACTTCCTGTTCCGTTCCATATCAGCCGACTGCTCTTGGCTACTCTTTTGCTTTTCCCGTGCCATCTGCCTGATTCGCAATTTATCAAGAACGGATTCCCGTCCGTTGATTATGCGGGGCTTAGGGAGATTGTTGGCACAGCCATCAATCATATTGTAGTTCTGTTCCGTAGTTGATTCTACGGCCCGAACATATTCCCCGTTCTCATAGAACTTCTGATAATGTTCCATCTGGTGTAGTGACGGCTTCTGGTTCATCGGCTTTTCCATCAGCGGTGGATGCAGATAATCCAGAATCTTTTTTCTGGCATCCTCATCCAACCCTTTTCGGATTTCAGTGGAAACCAGTTTTCCAGAAGCATCTACAATCACGTTCGGTGCTTTTTCCTTATAGACTTCATGCTGCATCAGAAAAAAGTGCTGGCTTTCTACTACGCATTCTTCGGTTGCCATCCACGTTCCAGCACATCCATCTATAAAAAGATTTTTCGTGTCAAGTGTAACCAGAATGCCAGAACTACTACTGCGGATAAAGCCAGCAACCACAACAAGGGAGTCCTTATCCACAAAATACGCCGTGATTTCTCCCTGTTGGTTTATGACAATCACATCACCGACACCAAATGGACGGCCACGGAAATTCTTCGGTCGATGCTCTTCCAACCGTTTCCGAATCATCTCTGGTGTGTCCGATGTAAACAACTTGGTAAAATACGCCTGCTGATAATTTTGTACGATCACCTGAAAATGATGTTCCGTCAAATACTGATATGAACGTGACCGATACGCAGCAAGTTCTGCACTTTCTTTCAGCTGATAGACCGCATACTGATTGATATTCATTTTGCCACCACATCCTGAAGATACGGTTTAAGGTCAAGTCTGGAAAATTCCATGTCCGAAATAGAGCGCATCTTTTTCATGGTCGATGCTACCAGCGAAAAAACTTCAACATCGTCCTCGACAAACGGAACAACTTCCTCGATATATCTCATGGTTTCCGTCCGTGTCGGCTGCTCAAACATTGCCATAACCATCATCTCATCTGCATTAAACTTCACCTTGCTCACAGTTCCATTTCTCCTTTCTTCTTTGCCTTCTTCGGTTTTTCCTGTTCCTGATTGGACTGCTGTTCCTGCGCCTTTTTGCGGTTCTTCAACGCTTCACGAACAGACTGCCGGGTGCTGGGGCGTTCCTCTAACTCCTTGCTTGCCTGCCGCTTTTCCAAAAGCGTTTTCATATCCGAAATTGCTTTCTGCACCAGCGGACTTTCCCGGTAATGCTGGATATGGTTGACGATTTCTGCCTGCGCTTCTCCACCTACCATCAGGTCAAACATTCCCGAATAGATGCTTCCATCCTCAAGGGAAAAGCCAATGCTCTTGATTCCGTTCATCCGCTCTGCCGGAATCTTATCGTAGACTTCCAATGCCTGCTCCAAGGTCAGATTGTCATGGAACTCACCCATCACTGGGAACTCTGCACACTCTGCCACATAAAAGCTGATGTTCGCTTCCGGCGCAGGCTTCTCTGCCGCCAGCTTTTCTTTCATCGCTTCTGCCCGCTGTGTTTCTGCACGGTAGGACTGTTCCTGAAGATATTCAACGCTAATCACACCGCACTCAGAAACGCTGTGTCCGTGTTCTGCCAGAACTTCTTCCATCATTTCCTGCACGGGTCTATATCCATCCACTTCGATGATACCGCCGTCCATTACCGTGAAGTCCTTATTATATAAGGTATAGTCGTAGCCATCCTCGCTGGTCTGGATGTAAAAATAGCCATCGTTGATTTCATAGGCTACCGCCACATCCTGCACTTTCAACGCTTCTGCCACCAGTGCGACCACATGGTTCTGGATGTATGGATTATCCCAGCCCGGAACTTTCTTGTAGTCCTCTACGATCGTGTCAATACCGTTCTTACACCGCACAATGTCCAGACTGCCCGGAAGTGGGTCAGGCGTTTTCTCTACGCCAAGGGCTTTCAGATGAAAATTCGGAACCTGCTGATAGCAGGACATTGCATCATCGAGATTCCCGAACTTCTCAATTTTCATCGGATTGGTCTGCAAATCTGTCACAACATAGAACTGCTGGACAAACGGTTTTTCTGGCTCCCGCTGCTGTTCAGCCGCAAGTTCTTTACGGTACATATCCACAAACCCGTTCAGCACAGCCGGGTGACTGCGCACGATCCAGTCGGTGCGGATATTGCTGCCCCGTTCTCCCTTGCAGGTGGTGTCTGCCCATTCCTTATTACTGTGTGAATAGCGTCCGTCATGGTTGTTATAATTCAGCGTGTACGCCAGAATATAGCCCATGCGCTCCATGCCAAACTGTTCAACGACGGACTTCGTAGCATCATCTGCAAGGTGCATTCCATCGAAATTGTCTGCAATCGCTTCTTCAATGGCATTTCTGCAATCTTCATTGAGCTGTCTGGAAATGCGGTACAAATCCACCTCGCCATTCTCTGCTGCATAGGCAAAAGATTCGTAATAAACCGGAACATCCGAATTATCCGTGCGGCTTTCCTCTGCCACAGGCACAGCCTGTTCTTCTTTTTGTGAAGTCGGATTCTTTTCTGCAAAATACTCCTTTACGGCATCCTGAAAGTCCTCATCAAAGCCGTTCCACAAATCTTCTGCCACCAGTTTTCCCTGCTCATTGACCGCAACGCAGGCAGCTTCATCCCCGTATTCCTCATGCTCCAGCAGGAAGAACTTCTCGCCGCCGACCTCCGTTTCATCAATCGCATACCATGTACCAACATGACCCTCAACTGCAATCTGGTCGGAGTCACCGTGTATTAAGCCATCCTTTTTATGCTCTTGTTCTTCCATAAACTCCCGTACAGTCAGCAATCCACCCGTGAAGTTCAGCCCTTCCTCGCCCAGTTCCAGCCGACCGCCTGCGCCAAGGTCAAGTTCTTCTGCCATCAGAACAGATGCCGCATGGTTTACGATCACTGTTTTCTCCACCAGAATCGGCTGCCCCGGATCATAGTCCGACCCGCGCAGGTCATAGCGGTACAATCCATCCGGCACATCCTCATCCCGCAGTCTGCTGTTGCTGAAAAGACCGGGCTTATCAAAGATTTCAATTTCCTGCAACTGTTCATCCAGAATCGTTTCTTTCTTCAAATCCATCTTTCTTTCCTTGAAAAAATCCGGCAACTCTGCAAAGCCGATGCTGTCCACATAGCAGGCTTTGATCGACTTGCCATCGTTCAGCACCACAACATCACTGACGGAAAGCGAATGCCCGGTAAAATCCGTTGGACGCTGGATATTGAAACGTTCGTAAATAGCTTCAAGTGTATCTTTTTCCGTAAGAGGCTCGATATAGACCAGCTCATAGTCTGCACGGTTCACTTCCATCCCATGCCGTTTTACAAAGTCCAGATTCATAAAACGATAGTCGTGTTCCGGGTCACGGGCAGTGATCTGGTAGATGCCAAACTGCTTTTCACTGCCGGAAAGCAGCTTCTGCTCCTTAACCAACGCATCCAGCCGGGTTATCAGCTCCGCCGCCTTTTCTGCGGACTCTCCCTCTGATTCCTCCACTGCGGCTTGCAGCCATTCCCGGATCGGCTGAACATCCCCAGCCTGAATCTGTTCTTTCAGTGCTTCAACTGCCTGTTCCCGATCCTCCACGCTATCTTTATAGTGGTAGAAATCGAAGTCAAAGGCGAAATCGTCAAGGTCTACTGCCAGCTTTTCAACGGGTACTTTCTCGCCGTTTTCCATTGTTTTCTGCTTGTCCTTTTCCAAATCTTCCTTAGCAATCTGAAAATAGTCACTTCCACGCTCGATTTCTTCACGCCCTGTAACAAGAACCGGCCACGGGCTGATACGGATAAGATAAATCTGCTTGCCCTCATCAAACAGCCGCAGAGCCTGCTCCCGACTTATCACCGTCAGTGCGGCATCCGGGCGGGAATACTCATCTTCCAGATACTCTTCGTTCTTTTCCAGCAAAATTGCACTCCATGCGTCAGCCTTGATTCCGAAAATGCCATCATGCTGTTCGATCTCTTCCTGACTGGCGAAATCTCCTGCCGTGCCATCCTGAAACAGCGGGTAAATCCGTTCGCCCAGCCGATGCCACTCCCGTGCGCCTTCCTTTGTCAGCGGCAGAACATCATCTTTCAGATACCCATATTCGTGCATTTCCGAAAGACCGATCATGCCATCCGGCAGACTTTCGATCTTCTCCTCTGCTTCCCACATCAGGCGATTGATTTCTTCCGTATTTTCAGCCGCAACCGCAGCCGCCAGATTGTTGGCAAGTTCTTCCGTTGCCGCCCGGTCATCCAGCTTGTAAGCAAAGTTTACAACGAGATTTCGCTGGCTGTTGTCAAAAACGGTTTTGTCCCGTTCTTTGTCTGCAATCAGCTTTTCAGCATATTCCATCGCCGTCATGCGCTCCACACTCCTTTCTGCCACCGCCGTTTCCAGTTTTTCAAGAAAATCAGCAGCGGTCAATCGAATCGTATCCATCGAATCTTTCAATTCTTTCAGTTCCTTGCCGCTTGCCCAGCTTGCTACATACGGGAACGAGTAGTCCGAAGTATCAATGCCAAGTGCCGAGCAAACCGTAAATGCAATGCTTTCCGCTTCTGTTTCTTTGGTAAGCTGGTCTTTTTCCTCGCCGCGCTGTTTCATCTGGTCGCTGTCATGCAGCATGGCATGAGCAACCTCATGGATCATCGTCTTGATGGTCTGGCTCTCACCCATATCGGCACGAACACAGATTTCTTTGTCCATGTGGCTGTAATAACCTTTTGCGTTGCCCTCGATCTCTCCAAAACGAATTGGCACAGGAGATACCTGTTCGATTGCCTCTTTCAGCCGGGTATAATCCTTGACACGGGCAGTCAGTTCATTCACTTTCAGCGTAGGCAGCGGTTCTCCGTCTGTCTGGGCATAATCGAAAACCGTTGTTACCCGGAACCGGGGAATCACCCTCTCCACCACTTCGATTTCCGGCTCCCCGCTCTCATTCAGCACCGTAAGCCCGGTGTCCTTGTCGATTTTCTCCCTCTCTTCCCGTTCCTTTACCGGGGCAGGCGCGATGATCTGGATGCCCTTTTCACCCTTTTTCACATAGCGGTTAAACTTATTTTTCCAGGCATTGTACCCAGCCACCAACGTAGCATCTGGACGCTGCATTGCGATCAGCAGCGTATTATTGAAGCTGTAATTGTGGAATTTCGACATTGTAAGCAGGTACTTCGTATACATTTCCGAAGTAAAAATGTCCTTTACGCCCTGTTCCAACCGTTCCGTGATTTCTTTGAGCTGGTCTGCCCGCTTATCTGCCATTCATGCCCTCCTTTACAAAATCTGCCCCATCAGATTCCCTTTCGGAGATCTGACGGGGCATTCTCAGTTATAGTTCCATATCGTGACTTTTCTTTTTCTGCAGTTTCGGCTCTGCCATGCGTTCTGCCTGCTTTTCGTGAAGCTGTGCAAGGATCGACGGACGTTTTACGCTGTCTGCACTCCGCTCAATCTCACGTTTCGGCGCAGGAAGTTCGCTATCCGTTACTTCCTCATCCATGCCAAGAGCCGCATCATCCCCCTTTTCGTCCATATCCAGCAGGGCATTCAATTCTGCAAGCCGTGCAGATTTTTCGTTTAATTCCGCCTCCTGCGGGAACGGACGCTGCACTTCTTCCTTTGCTTCTGCCAACTGCTGCTGTAAGGTTTCCAATCTGCGCTCCACCTGCGGCAGTGTCTTTTCGATAGATGCCAGCGCATTGAGAATACGCTGGATATTGCCAGCCGGATCACTGCCAAGTTCAATCGTATAACTGCTCTGCCGCTTGATGGTCAGCTTGAATGTCTGGGCGAACGCATCAAACCGGGAACTGATTGCAAACCCTCCCAAATCTGCGATTTGCCCCTCTGTCTTAGCGATCTTCATTGCGGCACAGGCTGCAAGAATTGCCGAGCCTGCTTCCTTGCGGTCGGTATAAACCCTGTCCTCCACCGTGATGGAGAACTTCTCCTTGTCTTGTTCCAGCAACGGCTTTGCCACTGCAAGGTCAGCTTTCAGACCTGCTATGCGCTCTTTCGCTGCCGTGATTTCTGCCGGATACCGCCGTGCAATATCCGATTCCAGGCTGTAAATCTGGCTGGTGTGGTTGGCCCGCATCAGCTTCAGCTTGCTGACCTGAATATCCAAATCCATCTTTTCCTTGATGTAGGGATTCCCCGTTGCCAATGCTTTGATTTCTGCATAGGTCAGCGCGGTATCGTCCACATCATCGCAGGCACGAACAGGAGATTTCGAGGTCATGATCTGCGAGATGAACTTCTGTTTATTTTCCAGAATTTGCCACATATACGAATCGAACGTATTCTCTGTGACGTAACGGAAAATCTTCACTTTCTGGTTGCGGTTTCCCTGACGAAGAATGCGTCCTTCCTGCTGTTCCAGATCAGAGGGCTTCCACGGGCAGTCCAGATGATGCAGGGCGATCAGTCTGTCCTGAATGTTTGTACCAGCACCAAGTTTCGGGGTCGAACCAAGCAGGATACGCACCTGACCGGAGCGCACCTTTGCAAACAGTTCTGCCTTTTTGGTTTCGGTATTTGCCTCATGGATAAAGGCAATCTCCTCACGGGGGATTCCCTTTGCCACCAGTTTTTCCCGGACATCATCGTACACATTGAATATTCCGTCTGCTTTCGGGGTCGATAAGTCGCAGAAAATCAACTGGGTGGATTTGTCGGGCGTGGATTCTACCCATACCTGATAGGCATTCTCCACGCAGAGGTTGACCTTACTTTCCGGCTCATCCGGCAGCAGGTCATTGATAAGCCGCTGATCCAAGGCCAGCTTTCTGCCGTCGTTTGTGATTTTGAGCATGTTATCGGTTCTCGGATCGACATTTCCGTTCCGCACACGCTCTGCACGGTCGGCAAAGCTGCTCACCATTTCCTGCTGCGTTTCACTGGGTTTCAGCACCTCATTGATGTACTCTGCTTCTGGCACAGGCAGATTCAGCATATCTGCCGTCTGTACGTCTGCGGACTCCTTGAACAGTGAAATCAATTCAGGGAGATTGAAAAACCGGGCGAACCGCGTCTTTGCACGGTAGCCCGTTCCCTCTGGGGACAATTCGATTGCCGTTACGGTTTCGCCAAACGAAGCCGCCCAGCTATCGAAATGTCCAAGATGAAGTTTCTGCAAGGTGTCATACTGCAAGTAGCGCATAATGGTATACAGCTCTACCATGCTGTTCGATACAGGCGTACCTGTTGCAAAGGTCACACCCTTGCCGCCAGTGATTTCATTGAGATACTGACATTTTGCAAACATATCCGAGGACTTCTGTGCATCGGTCTGAGCAATACCAGCGATGTTCCGCATTTTTGTGTAGAGGAACATATTTTTATAAAAATGGCTCTCGTCCACAAACAGGCGGTCAACACCAAGCTGCTCAAATGTAACTACATCATCCTTGCGGCTCTGGTCGTTCAGCTTCTGAAGTTTTGCCTGCAAGGTTTTCTTTGTTTTCTCCATCTGCTTGACCGTGAAACTCTTGCCATCGTCCTCTGCCTTTGCTTCTGCAATCGCAAAGGTAATGTCCTGAATCTGCCGCTCGATCATGGATTTCTGCCGTTCCGGGGAAAGCGGAATCCGCTCAAACTGCGAATGCCCGATAATGATAGCATCATAATCGCCCGTGGCAATCCGGGAACAGAACTTCTTTCGGTTGGATGGCTCGAAATCCTTTTTCGTTGCCACCAGCACATTGGCATTCGGATACAGCCGCAGGAAGTCTGCACCCCACTGTTCCGTCAGATGGTTCGGCACAACATAAAGATTCTTCTGCGCCAGACCCAGACGGCGGCTTTCCATGCCGGCAGCGATCATCTGGAAGGTCTTGCCAGCACCCACACAATGCGCCAGCAGCGTATTATTGCCATACAGGATATGCGCCACTGCATTTTTCTGGTGCGGCATCAGGCTGATTTCCGGGGTCATGCCCACGAACTTGATGTGACTGCCATCGTATTCACGGGGACGAATCGCATTGAACCGCTCATTGTAGACCTTGCAAAGTTCCTCTCTGCGGTCTAAATCCTTGAAAATCCACTGCTTGAACGCATCCCGAATCGCTTCCTGTGCCTGCTGCGCCAGCATGGTTTCTTTTTTGTTCAGCACTCTCCTTTCTTTTCCATCCTCATAGATGGTATCGTAAATTTTGGTATCCCGGAGATTCAGCGCATCTTCCAGCAGTCGATAGCCGTTGACCCGCATTGTGCCATAGGTGTTCGTCACACGGGGATTACTCCGGTCAAGCGACTTGCCGCTGATATTCCATGCACCGCTGATCTCCGAATAGGTTGCTTTGATGGAACTTCCGATATAGTAACTCGGCGTTTTGAACACCCGCTCCATAAAGTCCGTAATGTACTCTGCCTTGATCCAGTTTGCACCAAGCCGCACTTCAATCTCCGAAGCATTCAAATCTTTCGGCTGTACCCGCTTGAGATACTCGACATTGACCTGATACTCCGGGTGGTTTGCAGCAAAGGTTTCTGCCGTTTCCAGCTTTTCCCGGACATTGCCGGACAGATATTCGTCTGCCGTCACCCACGCCTGTGTGACAGGATTGCGGAAGATAACGCCCGCCAGTTCTTCGGTCACTTCCTGCTCTGTCTTTCCGCAAAGTTCAGCCATAAACGGCACATCGACCTTTGCTTTTTCTCCGATGGAGAGTGCCAGGGCTTCACTCGGCGTATCCACAGAGGTCACAGGTTCCGGCTTGCGAATGGTGCGCTTGGTAAAAATATCTGCCAGCCGCTTGAGGTTTTTATCCTCGTCCAGAATCTCAAGAGATGCCAGCAGACAATAGCTGCTATCCTGCCGGAATGCCCGTTTGTTGGCGGTGCTGTTGATCAGACCATACTGCGCTGTGAACCGCTTATACTGGTCTTTCAGCTTTCCTTGCAGCAGTTCCACTTCGGCATCCGTACCATCGTGCAACTGGCAGTCCAGCAATTTCTGTGTGGTTTCCCGCAGGGCAATCATCCCCAGCACACGCTCTGCCGTGACCGCAGGCAGGTCAACCTTGTTCATATAGGAGTTTTCACGGTAATAGACCTGTCCGTCCACATTGGTGTAACTGAAATTCTTCACGTTTGGGTCTGCCGGAAGTGGTTCTGCGTTCTGGTCAAGTTCATCGTCCGTGATTTCCGGCTCAGTGATTTCCGCATGGATGTTCTCAACGGCTGCTTTCAACTGTTGTGCAAGGTCTTCGCCCTCGATGGGCTTGACCGTGGTTTCCTGTTTGCCGTACTGTGTACTTTCAGTCGTGATCTCACCCAGCACCATTTCAGGATGCTGCGCAAAATACTGGTTGATGGGGTATCCCTCCGGCGTTGTGCCAAGGTCTACCCACTCTGCCCGCTCCACTGCCGCCCGGTCACGCTTTTGCAGGAACAAAATGTCAGCTACAACACTTGTGTTCGCATTGCGCTGGAACGCATTGTTTGGCAGGCGAATTGCACCGACCAGATCGGCACGGTTGGCAATATACTCTCGGACAGAGGAATCCTTTTTATCCATCGTACCGCTGGAAGTGACTACCGCCACCACGCCGCCCGGACGAACAAGGTCAAGACTTTTTGCAATAAAGTAATCATGGATGAGGAAGTTGTGGCGGTCATACCGCTTATCCGGCACTTTGTAATTGCCGAACGGCACATTACCCACCACACAATCAAAGAAACTGTCCGGGAACTGCATTGTTTCAAAGCCCTGCACTGCAATTTTGTTCTTCTGATAAAGCTGCTGTGCAATGCGTCCTGATACGTTGTCCAGCTCCACACCATACATCTTGATGTTCTCCATGCTTTCAGGCACAAGACCCATGAAGTTACCGACACCGCAGGACGGTTCCAGTACATTGCCTTTGCTCAGACCCATGTTGGAAAGGGCTTCATACATTGCCTTGATAACCGTAGGCGAAGTGTAGAAAGCATTCAGCGTGGATGCCCGCGCTTCGCTGTACTCATCTGCCGGGAGCAGAGATTTCAGTTCCGCATACTCCTTTGCCCAGTCCGCATTCTTCTCGTCGAACGCCTGCGGAATGCCGCCCCAGCCGACATACCGGGAGAGAACTTCCTGTTCTTCTGCGGTTGCCTGCCGCTGTTCTGCATCCAGCGTTTGCAGCAGCCGGATGGCTTCGATGTTTGCTTTGAATTTTGTCTTGGCTCCTCCTGCGCCGAGATCATCGTCCGTAATACGGAAGTTCATAGGCTCCTGTTTGGGCTGTACAGGCTGTTCCGTTTCGACTCCACTGTCCAGCGGAAGGTTGTGCTGCCGCCGTGCATGGTTGACCTCTTCCGGGGTCATAGGCTTGCTGGTAAGAGGCTTCACAGCATCATCTGCCGCTGAACGATGGATGGCATCTGTCCGGGTCTGCACATCCGCGATCAGCTGCATCTGTTCCGGCGAGAAGTCGGGATTCAGCAGTTCTTCTAACTCGCTGCCCGATTCTGCCACCGAATAGATCACATCCATCTGCTCCGGGGAAAAATCCTCGTAAGCCACACCAGCATTGTGTAGAGCAGTAAAGACTGTGGTTTCTATCGCTTCTTTCATCGGCACGTCGGCCTGTTCGTACAGATGCCGAATGTACTCCAGCGGTTCCGTTCGGAAGATCGGATACCGGGCTTCTTTCGCAAGGGTCATGTCCTGCAAGCTGACCGTCCCCTGCTCAAAGTTGACCGAATCCACACGGAACTCTCTATCGTCCAGTTCAATGATGGTATTGACTGGCAGATATTTCTCTCTGCGGAAATACTTTGTCTGCGCATGGGTTCCATCTTCCTGCTGGCCGGACAGATAGACGCTCTCCCCCTGCTTCCAGAGCTTCATTGCCTGAGAAGCCCACTGTTCACGTGGAAAACCAGACACCTCAACCTTGCCGAGTGCGGTTTCCTTTTCCAACAGCTTGCTGCCAAGAAGTTCTGAAACGCGCTTTGCATCCTCGCCGTAGAACTCAAAGTTGCCGTACTGCTCATAGCCGACCAGAGCATCCGGGTAACGCTCTTTCAGCGCGTTATATTCGTTTACGGCATCCAGCGGCAGGGGCTGCAAGGTCGGCTCAACGGCCTTTTCTTCCGCTGCATACGGAACCATAATGCCGCGCACCCACTGCGGTGCGTCCTTGCTATCCTGATACAGTGCAACGGCATCCCGTCTGTCCGTAATAACGTCCTGATAGGTGTGCTGGAAAATATCTTCTACCAACCAGTCTTTGAAGTTTTCCCAGTTCTGGCTTGCTTCCAGATACAGCGGAGCAGTTTTCGCATTCTGCTCTAACAGCTCGTCAATCTTGTTCCGAAGTTCCTTTTCCGCTTCGTCTGCATCCACATCGCGGTCGCGGAGATACGGATAGATTTCACTCTGCTGCACCGCATCCAGCATGGAATACAGACATTCTTTGTAAACACATCGACTATCTTTCAATGCAGATTTCTGCCCTGCCAGAAGATAATCATTCAGCGGATTCTTTGCCAGTTCTGCATCATACTGGTTCGGTCGAAGCACCCGCGCCGCCCATGCAGGACGCTCCATATCTTTCAGATAGATCAGAGAATCCGTAACACGTTCGATTTTATAAAGGCGGTCATCTTCCAGATAGAGATAATCCCCGACATTTCTGCTGTACTTTGCCGCCTGCTTCTGGGGTTCTTCAACCACTGCGGTGGTTGAATGCTCTTTCGATTCCTGTTCCTGCGCCCAAATATCGAAAAGCGATATTTGTCCTGTCTCAGAAACAGAAATCTCAACAGCCTTTTTCTTTTCCGGAAAGATCGTGTACGTTCCCTCAACATACTGGTGCAGTTCAGCAAGCGTCTTTGATTTTTCCGCATATTCCGGGGAATCCAGCGGCACGGAAAGAAGTGCTGCATCCATCTTTTCCAGAAGCTCTACCGCCTGTTCCGGGTCAGCCAGCATGGTGGGCAGTTTCTTTCTGGCATCCTCATTCAGCAATTCCCGCTTAAATGGACGCTCTACTTCATCGGGCAGACGATGGTAGAAACCGATTACCCGATTTGCCATCTGCTCACGCTCGTAACTCGGCATCCGGCTGTAATCCGCAGGCTTCAGATACAAACTCTGGTCAATGAGCTTTGCAACTCGTTCAGCCGCCTGGTTCCAGTTCAGCTTTACCAGCGCATCCGGCTTTCCATAGATGCCCCGTGCCAGTTCAAGACCTCTGCCGTCATAGCTGGCATGGGAATCATCGGCACGGGAAAGTGCATGACTGCTGCCGCCCACACCGTATCGGTCTTTCAGAAATGCCGCGCGTTCTGCTTTCTCCGTATGGGTAAGGAAGAAACTGTACGTTGCCAGCCTGCCATCCGAATACGGCCCGCCGCCTGCAAGAAAAGCATTGATCTCATCGTCCGTGATAAAGACTTTCTGCGTATTCCACTGAAAGCCCTCTCTTGCCTGATAGGGCTGATACGGGAGGGCGAACTTCTGAAATCGTTCCGACACCTTATCCGGGCGATAGAACTGCATCCGCATCACACTTTTATCTTCGGCGTAGGCTTCTGCCAGTCCTAAAAGACGTTCGTTCAGGTCAGCCAGAAATTCCGGCTGGTCAATCAACTTTGCAAGTCGTTCTGTAAGTTCCGGGTATCCGCCGGAGAAGATGGACGTATCGGCAAAGACCATCTCTGCCACGCCCTCTGCCATATCGCGTTCCATATAGCTTAGGACTTCTGCGTGTTCATGCAGAGCATTGCCACGGGCTGCATCCAGGACAGACTTTGGTGCGTACTCTCCCTGCTGCAGAAGCTGATGGATTCTGCAGCTGACATCTTCCCAGGACAGAAATGCTTTGTTTTTGGGGTCGTTCCGAACCGTATCTCCAACGGCGATCTGCATACCCAACTCATCGAACCAGACTGCATATTTTGTGCCGCCGATCTCAAAGCCCTTGCCGCCCTCGCCATACTCTTTTTTGACGAAAGCAGTATACTCTTCCGGGGTCTGTTCGGTCATAAAGTTATAGATAAGGCGGAGCTGGCTTTTGCTTCGATTGCTTCCCGTCCGCAGGATTTCATCCACAACTTCTGCCGGAATCGTGATCTCATCGGCATACTGGGCCTGCATCGGGGCTTCGATTGCCCGAATCTGCTGTTCCACGGTCGGCAGACTGGGCAGAGAAAAAGCAGAGGCAATTTCTTCCTCTGCTTCGCTCAAATCCTGTTCGGTTGTGTCAGCGGTTAGTTGTACACCAATTCCTTCAGCACGATCTCTTCCGCCATCGCGGTCAGATTGTTCTGATGTGCCACCCATGCCATCTGTTCGGTTTCCTTGTTCGGAGCCGGATACTTCTCGTTCAGGCTCTCGATCAGTTCTTCCATCCGGTTCTCCGCCTGCTCGTCGATCTGCGCCAGATGCTGATTCAGCCTGCCGCTCATCAGCATACTCTGATACCAGTTCTTCTTGTTTTCCCTCAGATAAGTCCTGCGCAGCATCCCGTACTTCCCAATGCTCATCGGCTCGTCCTGTACGGTCAGGTTCGGAAACAGGTAGTCCCCCTTGCGGTGATAAGTCAGTTCCATACGGTTTTCCTCCTTCAGTGATGTTCGTTTCAGTTTCGTGCTTTAATGCGCTAAAGTCCGTACTGGTATTATACAAGCTGTCGGCAGTTTTTGCAAGATGTTCTGTGACTTCTTTTCGGTAAATTTTCTGCATTTCCCGTCCGATGTCACGGAGAACCGCTTCACATTGTTCCGAAACAGCATTGCCCAGGAACGTCAAAACCGGAAGCTGGTTGAAATCCACAATACGGATAAAATCCTCATCTTCCAAAACTTCCAGCGGTTCCTGTTCGCAGCGTCGGGAAAGGGTATAGAAAATACTGTTGGTCATTAACTCCCGGAAACGGACACGGAGGTTATCTTCATCCAGTCCTTCCAGAAAAGTGTCTGCCACCTCATATTCCAGACCATCCATCGCTTCTTCCAGATTTTCAGCGGTCAACTGCTGTGCCAGTTCCATCAGCGCAGCATTCATGCTGTCCGTCTGCGTCAGAGCATAAGTATCTGCCAGATGGTCGAGGATCATCTGCTGGTGTTCCGAATCATCAATGCGCCAGAGGATCGGCGTTCTGCCGCCCTGCACCAGATGCGTGTCCGCAATGTCGAACACATAGCGCAGCTTTGCCCGTGGGCTGGCATCGTCCAAAAGCGCAATGCCTTTTGCGCCACGGTTTACCCAGCGGTTCATTTTCTTGTTCCAGACTTCCAGCTCTGCACAGGCGGTCGCATCAGGACGCTGAGCATGGATCAGCAGAGTATCTTTGAACGAATAGCGGTACAGCCGTGCCGCCACATCCAGATAGTTCATCCAGTCTTTCGGAGAATTGCTTACCCACCGTGCGTTCTGCTGGGCAAGTTCCCGAATATCGTTAAATTTCGCCAATCGTTCCCTCCTTACTTCTTAGCTGGTGTTTTCGGAAATTCAAGACTGTACTGCGCCCTGCCATTTTCTATTGCCATAACAAGGTCTGCGGCAAAGGTCTTGTCCTTTTTGGCAGAGTAGAAGTCTTTTGCATAGGTACGTCCTTTCTTCAAAAGGTCAGTTGCCATCTTCTTTGTGAGCGTCTTTTTCATGCCGGAAAGGTATTTACTTTCTTTCCAGAGGGCAAATTTACAGTCCCGGTCAGAGCAATAGAAATTCAGCTTGCCTTCACAGACGGGCTTTCCACATACCGGGCAGTTCCCGATAGATACCTTATTATAAATAGGTGATTCCTGTACGGTCGGAATTTGCCGGAGGTCTGCCAGCATTCGTTCCAGCAATCCACCGATGCCCTGCATGAAGTCGGCGGGCTTTGTTTCGCCCCGTTCCATCCGCAGCAGTTCATTTTCCCACTCAGCGGTCATGCTTGCCGATTTCAGGTAATCCGGGATATTTGCGATTGCCGTAACCCCCTCTGCACTGGGAAGAATCTGCTTGCCTTTGCGTTCCACATAGCCGGAAGATACCAGCTTTTCCAGAATCGCTGCACGGGTCGCAGGTGTTCCCAGTCCTTTCTTTTCCGTGTCTTTTTCAAACTCCTTGTTGCCTGCGCTTTCCATTGCAGAAAGCAGGGTGTCTTCGGTAAATGCTTTCGGCGGAGATGTAAAGCCCTGCTTTTTCTCCGCGCTCACCACAGGAATCACCTCGCCCTGTTCCAGTTTCTTGGGGAATGCCATATCCTTGCTTTTTTCCTGTTCTGCAAACGGAGCAGGCATTGCGGTATGTCCCGCCTGCAAGACATTTTTGTATTTTGCAGTGAATTTCCTGTCCTGACAGCATACTGTTACCAGAACATCTTCATAGATGTATGGCGGCTGTACTGCCTGTTGCATCTTCCAGACGATGAGGGCAAAGACCTTTTCCTTATCCCCGGACAGGCTGTTTGACCCACGCTTGCAGCTTTCCAGTGTCGGCAGAATCGCATGGTGGTCAGTGACCTTTTTGTTATTGACCACCTGCTTTACTCCATCTGCTTCGCCGCCATAGTGTTTGAGCAAATCTGCCATGGTCTGCTGCATATCTTCCGTGATGTACTGGCTGTCCGTTCGCGGGTATGTCACCAGCTTTTCTTCGTACAATTCCTGTACGATCTTCAAAGTCTGACTGGCGGTAAAGCCATAATAGCGGTTAGCTTCTCGCTGCAAGGTCGTTAAGTCATACAGCTTCGGCGCAGACTGTTCTTTCCGTTTGCGCTCGATGCTGCCAACTACGGCACACTGTCCATCACAAGCTGCCTGCATGGTATCCGCATCCTGCTCCTGTGCCATCCGTTCCGATTCTGCCACGATGCCATTTCCTGTGATTTCTACTTTGTAATACGGCTCTTTTACAAAGTTCTGGATTTTGTTCTGCCGTTCCGTCAGCATTGCCAGTGTCGGAGTCTGCACCCGTCCAATGGTCTGCCGCCTGCCGTATTTCTTGGTAAAAGCCCGTGTGCCATTCATACCAATCAGCCAGTCTGCCTTTGCCCTGCACTCCGAAGCGGCAAACAGGTTGTCATACTCTGCGCCATCCTTTAAGGAATCAAAGCCCTGCTGGATAGCGGAATCTTCCATGCTGCTAATCCACAGCCGTTTGACCGGGAGTTTGCTGTCTGCCAGACCGTACACACGGCGAAAGATTGCTTCGCCCTCACGCCCTGCGTCGCAGGCATTTACCACATAATCAAAATCTTTGCTTCGGAGGAGCTTTCGCAGGATATTGAAATGCGCTTTCTTATCTTCCGAAACCAACAATTTCCATTCTTCCGGGAGAATCGGAAGATCATCAAACCGCCAGCTTTTATAGCGTTCATCGTAATACTCCGGGGCTGCATACTCTGCCAGATGCCCCAGACACCAGCTCACCACGCAATCCCCACCCTCCAGATACCCGTCCTCATGTTTGTATGCACCGATCACTTTCGAGATGGAACGTGCCACACTCGGCTTTTCTGCTATCACAAGATATTTCATGTATCCTCCTGCTTGTTTGAAAAAAGCAGGGACAGTCCGAATCAGACCATCCCTGCACCACTAGATTATACGGTTTTTCTATTATTCTTCGGTTTCTGCGTCTTGCCCTGCTTCCTCATCCTCATTCTTTGTCGGCAGAGCTTCATATTCCAGATTTTCTTTCGATACTTCCGGCTCACTCTGCTTCGGCTTATAAATGTAGAAATAGAAGAATGCGCCTGCACCGCCTACACCCATAACAAATACGATTGCCAGAATCTTGGTCAGCTTTCCATCGTCCTGTTCCGGCTCTTCGATCTCGACATCCGGTTCCGGCTCAGGTTTGGTTTCCGGTAGCACGACTGCCGGCTTTTCTTCTTCCTTGCCGTTGCGTTCCTCATCGGTTAGAAACTCCTGCAAATCGTATTCGTCGATCATGGAGAGCATATACACATTCTCGCTGTTCCTTGCCCGGTCGATCACTAGAAAAAAGGTATTTCCGCCCTTGGTCTTGACCGTGAAGAACTCCTTACTGGAATCGTCCGTAATGTTATCCTCCACCTCACCATTGCCCGCAATGGTGAACGGAATCTTCTCTTCCTCGGTGGGTTCCTCTTCCTCAATGACCTGTGCAGGCTCTTCCTTGACTTCCGGCTCCACATAGGCAAATGCCGGAGTGGAAAAGCCTACCGCCATCAGCAGGGTCAGCACTGCACTGGGAATCACAACACCCAGCTTTTTAAGCATCTTTCGCAATCACATCCTCCATTTCTGCTTCTTCCGAAGTCTTATTCTCGTTATTCACGGTTGTCTGGAACGTCACATTCCCCGCCTGGATATTTTCCAGCAGTGCCAACAGGTCACGCCCGCCCAGCTTTGTGCTGCGGATAGCCCGAACGATCTCATTGTCCTCTTCCTTTTTCTGTGCAGCCCGGACATTTCTCAGGTACTCTTCCAGTTCCGCGATCTTGCTTTCGGTTTTCTCTGCATCATTCAAAAACTTCTTCAGCTTTTTGCTCATCTAGCTTCTCTCCTTTCCTCTACTTGATTCTGCCAAAACCAAGGAAGTGGTTCTGCCAGTAGGTCGAATTGATGCTGGTATAAGAAATCGGGTCGCCGCAGTGAATCATCATGCCGTTGCCAACATAGATGCCAACGTGCGACGCGCCGACGGTATTATAGGTTTTTTCAAAGAAGATCAAGTCACCCGGCTGTGCATTTGCAGGAGAAACGTAGCTGCACTTGCCGCGCAGTCCGTTTGCTGTCGTGCGTCCGACATTCCAGCCATTGCCGCAGTTATTGATGACCCAGCAGACAAAGCCAGAGCAATCAAAACTGGTGCTGGGCGAACTTCCGCCCCACACATACGGCATACCCAGATACTTTTCGGCTTCTGCAATCATCCTTGCAAACTTTTCATCCGACAGGGCTTCTTCTGGAATATCATATCGGAAACCACCGCCGGAACTGCCGCCTGTTCCACCCGAACCGCCAGAGCCAATGCTTCCTGTTGTGCCGCCGCTGTATGTAGGTGAGCCTGCGCCAAACAGTTCCGGGCGATTGCCATAGGTCAGATTGTAGGCATCATACCGCCCAGTCTGCTTCCGATCCATGTTCTTTCTGGCAATGGTGTCAAAGCCCTTGTTCTTCAGCAGGACGTTGAGGATTTTGTACTCATACTCCACTTCTTCCTGATAGGTATAGGTTTCCATGCTGACGTTTCCAAAAGCGTCAATCGTTGGCCGAATCCCTACTCTGGTTTCCATGCGTGTGCGAATCTCTATCGTTTTCCAGACTTTCAGGAGATACTGCTGCTCAAACAGCGACTTGATGACGGTTTTCACCTGTCCTCTGGTGAACTGCTCATATACGGCAGTCAGATGAGATATCAGCTGATACGGGTCATGCCCGATCTCATCCAACTGGTAACGGTATTCGTCATAGCCGGGATGCGTGGACTCCATCTGCCGTATCTGCTCATCCAGCTTCTTTTCCAGTTCCAGATAATCTTCTTCTGCACCTTTCATGTCAGCATCCTTACTAGGATACGTCGTTCCGATAAAGGTGCTGCCCGTTCCCTGGATCGCTGCGGAACAGCTTGAAAATGCGCCCATAATCAGCATGACCATCAGTGCTGCGATGCCAAGTCCCGCCCACAGGGTCTTGTTCTGCACAACGATTTCTTGCACCGCTGCTTTTGCTTTTTCGGCAAGCGTGTTCGCCGCCG